>ERZ1034949.1021-NODE-1021-length-14727-cov-5.846715_pt1 | contig 14727 bp, 13 predicted proteins | sample MGYA00520590_ERZ1034949 | MGnify/ENA primary metagenome ERZ1034949 (study PRJEB33766, sample SAMN09781752) | gut metagenome | biome: gut microbiome | host: Homo sapiens | place: Madagascar | study: EMG produced TPA metagenomics assembly of the PRJNA485056 data... | reverse complement strand
CTCCCCCGCCGAGGCGTTGTTCAGCAGGCTGGCCCAAAAGCCCTGCACCGGGGTAAAGCCCGCATGCCATCACAAAATACCCTGCGGCTGAACGCCCAGGGCTTGTTCTTTTCCTGTTCCATTTTTCAGTTTCCTTTTGCTGTTATTTCACACCGTCATCCATTATAGTACACCCCACCGCAAAAAGAAAGCACCCCGCCACATAAAAGCCGCCAAAATGCTTGACGCACCCCGCCGCCGGTATTATAATAAGAGAACCGGGTTCGCCCCGGCATACACACCGAGGTGTTGCGCAGTTGGTAGCGCGCGTGGTTTGGGACCACGAGGCCGCAGGTTCGAGTCCTGTCACCTCGACCAGCAAAATACCGTAGATTCGTTAGAATCTACGGTGTTTTCTTTTTCAAGTACACACTTTAGTACACACTTGCCCATTTTCTCTGCAAGTTGTGTACTAAATCATTATACGCATCAGGCCGCGCTTCTTTCAGCGCATCCGTAAGGTCTATGGCAATACCGCACAATTCTAAGTGCCGATACGGCGAGCGAGGTGCGGCAGCCGCTAAGCCAAAAGCGCAGATAATACTTTGTGTATAAGCAGAAATTGTTTCAGGCCGAGCGTGTGGCAATCGGGATGTGCCCCCGCTGCGGTGAGGCCGTCTACGAGGGCAGGAAAAACTACTACTGTGGAAACCGGGCCTGCCAGTTCGTTATGTGGAAGAATGACCGATTTTTTGAGGAACGCAAAAAAGCGTTCACCCCGAAGATCGCCGCCGCGCTGCTCAAAGACGGAAAGGCCAAGGTAAAGGCCCTCTATTCCATGAAAACCGGCAAAACCTATGACGGGACGGTGCTTTTGGCCGATACCGGCGGGAAATACGTCAATTACCGCGTGGAACACAGGAACTAAGACACTAACAGAGCAAGCAAACTCCCCGGCGCATTTGACCGGGCCGGGGAGTTTGCTTGTTGGGGCAATCCCCCCTATCTCTCTCAAAACCTCTTCGTTTGCTTCAAGTTGATATTCCAAAAGCCAGGTTATGATGGTATAATGAAACCAGTAGCAAATCGAAATTTGTTGTTGATGTGTTATTCACGGAGCAAGAAATAAATAGCAAGTATATTATCACTTTGGTGTTTAAGTCTTAATTTTGCTTGGAGGAATGGAAGATGATTACGGCAGAAATAATAAACGGGATTTGGAATTACTATCTTAGTCTTGAAAAGGATTTGGATGATACATCACGCTATATTGAACCTAAAGGACAAGAAAATGTCTTTTCTTTTGAATTTGCAAAATTACTTGTGCTTTCTTGTACTGAATTAGAATCAGTATTGAAATTGTTGTGCTATGAATGTAGCGGTGAAAAAAGAGGTAATATTGGAGAGTACAAGGAAACAATATTAACATATTATCCAAAGATTGTTTTCGCCGAAGTGAATGTCTCTCGATGGGGTGAAACAATACGTCCTTTTGACGGTTGGGATAAAGGGAAATTATCTTGGTGGGATGCATATGGAAACGTTAAACATAATCGAGAGGATAATTTTAGAGATGCAACGTATCAGAATGTTGTTTATGCACTCTCTGCGTTGTATGTTTCAATATTCTATCTTTCAAGTATAAGTGGTGTTTCTTTTTGGGATTATGCCAGCACGTACATCCAAAGTGACTATTCGTCCCACGGTCTGGCAGTTTCCCCAAACAAAAAGTTACCAGATTTAGATCCTAATTTTACTGAATCGACAGAGAATTCTTCGGCAGCTAGGTCTGTTACCATGCTATATCGTGGAAATGAAGAACCGTCAGCAAACAGTAAAGATGGGGATATTTGGATTAAAACAGATTAAGCCAAATGGCCAGTAGTAAAACACAATTTTAGGCCCAATTTACTACTCGTTGTACTACTTTTGCTGGCAAAGATGTGCGAATTTATGCTACGATATGCCAAGTGAACGAGCATCGGGCCATTTGAGAAAATGCCTGGGAATCAAGGAAATCAGTAATTTCAAGAGGTTTAGATAGATGATAAAAATACTTTTTGTGTGCCACGGCAACATCTGCCGCAGCCCAATGGCCGAGTTTGTGATGAAGGACATGGCGGCGAAAGCCGGGCAGGCAGAACGATTTGAGATCGCGTCTGCGGCGACGAGCACCGAGGAGATTGGCAACCCGGTCTACCCGCCTGCACGGCGCAAGCTGGCCGAGCATGGCATAGGCTGCGCGGGAAAAACCGCCCGCCAGATGACGCGGCAGGACTACGAGCACTACGATCATCTCATCGCCATGGACCGCAGCAACCTGCGCAACATGCAGCGGTTTGTGGGCAGCGACCCAGCGGGAAAGGTGAGCCTGTTGATGGACCACACCGCCCGCCCCGGCGATGTGGCCGACCCGTGGTACACCGGCGATTTTGATGCCACCTGGCGGGATGTGACCGAAGGGTGCGCGGCGCTGCTGGAAGAATTAAAGAACAAAATATAACGCAAAGGGAGCTGCCCCGGCAGGGCAGCTCCCTTTACTATGTTTATGAAAATCAGGAATCCGAATCCAGCTTCAGTACGGCGGTGAAGGCCTCGCTGGGCAGGGTCACGCTGCCCAGCTGGCGCATCTTCTTTTTGCCTTCCTTCTGCTTTTCCAGCAGCTTCTTCTTGCGGGTAATGTCGCCGCCGTAGCACTTGGCCAGCACGTCCTTGCGCATGGCCTTGACGGTCTCGCGGGCAATGACCTTGCCGCCCACGGCCGCCTGGATGGGGATCTCAAACAGCGCGCGGGGGATGTTCTCCTTCAGCTTCTCGCAGATGCGGCGGCCCTTGGCGTAGGCGTTGTCAGCAAAAACGATCATGGACAGCGCGTCCACCACCTCGCCGTTGAGCAAAAAGTCCAGACGAACCAGCTTACTCTCGTGCCAGCCCTCCCACTCGTAGTCGTAGCTGGCGTAGCCGCGGCTGCGGGACTTGATGGCGTCAAAGAAGTCGTAGACGATCTCGCCCAAAGGTATCTGGTAATGCAGGTCCACGCGCGTTTCATCCATATACTTCATGTCAATGAGCACGCCGCGCTTGGCCTGGCAGAGGTCCATCAGCGGGCCGACGTAATCGTTGGGGGTGTAGATGTGGGCATTGACGAACGGCTCCTCGGACTTGACGATGCGGGTCGGGTCGGGGTAGGCCGAGGGGTTATCGATGACCTCTACCGTGCCGTCGGTCAGGGTCAGGCGATACTGGACGCCCGGCGTCGTGGTGATAAGATCGAGGTCAAACTCACGCTCCAACCGCTCGGTGATGATTTCCATGTGCAGCAGGCCCAGGAAACCGCAGCGGAAGCCAAAGCCCAGGGCGGCACTGGTTTCCGGCTCAAAACTCAGCGATGCATCGTTGAGCTGCAGTTTTTCCAGTGCGTCCTTCAGGTCTGGGTAGTCGGCGCCGTCTGCCGGGTAGATGCCGCAGAACACCATCGGGGTGACGGTGCGGAAACCGGGCATCGGCTCCGGCGTGGGGTTATTGGCCAGCGTAACGGTATCGCCCACACGGGTATCCCGCACGGTTTTGATGCTGGCGGTCAGGTAGCCGACCTCGCCAGCCTCCAGCTTCTCACAGGGGCTCAGCTGAGTGGCACCCATGCGGCCCACTTCCACCAGCTGGAACTCTGCGCCGGTGCTCATCAGACGGATGGTATCGCCGGGCTTGACGGTGCCGTCAAAGACGCGCACGTAGACGATAACGCCCTTGTAGCTGTCATAGATGGAATCGAAGATCAGTGCTTTCAGTGGCTTGTCGGGGTCGCCGGTGGGGCCGGGAATATCGCGGACCACACATTCCAGCACGTCCTTAACGCCGATGCCCAGCTTGGCCGAAACGCGGGGTGCTTCCATGCAGGGCAGACCGATGACGTCCTCAACCTCTTTTGCCACGGCGTCAGGGTCGGCGCTGGGCAGGTCGATCTTGTTCAGGATGGGCACCACTTCCAGGTCGTGGTCCAGCGCCAGGTAGCAGTTGGCCAGCGTCTGGGCCTCCACGCCCTGGCTGGCGTCCACCACCAGCACCGCGCCTTCGCAGGCGGCCAGGCTGCGGCTGACCTCGTACTGGAAGTCCACATGGCCCGGGGTGTCGATCAGGTTGAACTCGTAGGTCTCGCCGTCGTCGGCCTTATAGCGCATGGTCACGGCGCGGGCCTTGATGGTGATGCCGCGCTCCTTTTCCAGCTCCATGTTGTCCAGCACCTGGTCCGTCATGGTGCGCTTGTCGACGCTGTCGGTCAACTCCAGCATGCGGTCAGACAAGGTGGATTTGCCGTGGTCAATGTGGGCAACAATGCAGAAATTTCGGATATTTTTGCGGGCCATCAGGTTTCCTCCAAATCGTTCCAGATCTTACAGACGGTGCCGTTTTCTTTATATACGCGGGGCACGCGGCGTGCCAGGCCGCATACGATCTCATAGTTGATGGTGTTGGTCTTTTTCGCGATGGTGTCGGCAGTATCCCCTGCACCGGGGCCAAATACCACCACTTCATCCCCCATTTTTACCTCCGGGATGTTGGTAACGTCCACCAGCGTTTGATCCATGCAGACACGGCCCACCACGGGGGCGGGACGGCCGTGGATGCTCATAACGCCCTGGCCCTGCCCACCGGACAGGGCGCGGGGATAGCCGTCAGCATAGCCGACACAAACCGTTGCCACCCGCATGGGGTGGTCCGCCGTGAAGGTCCGGCCGTAGCTCACACATTGGCCTGGCTGCAGCTCTTTCACAAAAGTGACGATACAATGCAGAGAAAGGGCAGGCTGCAGCTCCGGGAAGTGGGCATCCTCGCTGGGGTCCAGCCCATACAGGATAATGCCTGCGCGGGTCATATCCCGCCGCCATTCCGGGTGGCGCAGCTGCGCGGCCGAATTGGCGCAGTGCACCGTGCCGGTGGCATAGCCATCCGCCTGCAGGCGGTCCACCACGCGGGTAAACAGGTCGTACTGCTCCTCTGTATAGGCCAGGTCATCCGGTGCATCGCTGTCTGCCACGGCAAAATGCTGGAAGATGCCGCAGATCGCAAGGCCCGGCAAAGCATACAGCGCCTCGACCTCACGGATGGTCTCCTCGAAACCCGAGCGTACCGCAAAGCCGATGCGGCCCATACCGGTGTCGATTTTAATATGAACCTTTACCCGCACCCCGGCCTGCACAGCAGCGGCCGAAAGCGCCTGGGCGTACTCCGTGGAGAAGCAGGCGGTGGCAATATCATCCTCCGCCAGCGTTGCAGCGTGGGCAGGGTCGGCATAACCCAGAATCAGGATGGGTATCGTAATGCCATGGTGGCGCAGATGATGCCCCTCGCCCAAGCTGCTTACCGCAAAACCGGCAACGCCTGCCTGCTGTATCGCCTTGGCGGTGGCTACGTCACCGTGGCCGTAGGCATCGGCTTTGACAACGGCGCAGACCGGCCCGCCGACCGCCTGCCTGATGTATGCAAAATTGTGGCGCAGTGCATCCAGATCGATCTCAGCCCAGCAATGTTTTTCAAACTTCATATCCATTCACCCCTTTATAGCCTATTCTCCCTGTCCTACCCTTTAAAGATTTATTATATCACACTTTTCCTGGCTGTACAATGACAGAAAATCAGTTTTCCGCGTCGGAATCGGTCTCCGACCATTTGCCGTGGACGCGCTGCACACCCACCACACGCAGTTTGGAGTGGAGGAAGTGCTGCTCGCGATACAGGCTGAAGTAGCTGGACATCATGTAGGAGACGGCACAGGCCAGGGCGAACAGCTCAATGTTCTGCCCGCCGAACACCTCGATGGCCAGGCAGATGGACGCCAGCGGGCTGTTGGTACAGCCGCAGAACAGTGCCACCATGCCCAGCGCCGCGCCCAGGCCGGGGGCCAGCCCCAGCAGCGGGGCCACCGCGCAGCCAAAGGTCGCGCCGGTGAAGAAGATGGGTACGATCTCGCCGCCCTTGAACCCGGCCCCCAGTGTGATGCTGGTGAACAGCATCTTGAGCAGGAAAGCATACGGCACCGCCTGTCCGGCGATGGCGGCTGCAATAACATTGGCGCCCGCGCCGTTGTAATCGGTGGTGCCCAGCAGGGTGGTCAGCGCGATGATAAGCGCACCGCCGACCACCACCCGTAGATAGGCATTGGGGAACAGCTTTTTATACAGCTTCGGCGCGGCGTGGATCACCTCACAGAAAGCAATGCTCAACGCGGCCAGCAGCAGGCCCAGCAGCAATACGCGGATCAGGTTGCCCGGCGTAGGGGCGGCATAGTCGGCCACCGCAAAGGCGGTGGGGGCCAGCCCCATACCGCTGCTGATCCACACGCCGATCAGCGCCGAGATCAAGCAGGGCAGCAGCGCTGCGTACTGCATGGAGCCGACGTCGACGACTTCCAGCGTAAATATGGTAGCGGCCAGCGGCGTACCAAATACAGCGGAAAACGCCCCCGCCATGCCGCACATGGTCATCAGGCGGCAGTCCCGGGCCTCCAGCTGCAGTCTCCTGCCGATCTGCCCGGACAGTGAACCCCCCAGCAGCAGAGCGGCCCCCTCACGGCCGCTGGAACCGCCGAACAAATGGGTGATGACGGTGGTCACAAAGATGAGCGGGGCAGTACGCAGGGAAAGCGGCTTATGCTCCCGTACCGCAACAAAAATTTGGTTGGTGGAGCCGCCGCCATCAGGGTCAAAATGCTGGTACAGGAACACGATGACCAGGCCGCCCAGCGGCAGCAGATAGATCAACCGCGGGTCAGCCGTGCGCAGGGCGGTCGCTTTGTTGAGCGCCAGCCCAAACATTGCGCCAAACGGTCCCACTACACAGCCCACCAGCGCAGCCAGGATCACCCATTTAAAGCAGACATACAGGTACCCCAGGCTGCTGCGCAGATACCGCAAGATTTTTTTCATAGACGACCTCCCCAAGGCAACAAAATACACCCCCGATTATACTCCCGCCGGGGGGAAAAGACAACATCTGCCAAAACAGGACTGGCGTTGCCTGTGCGCTGCCAGCCCCGTTTGACTTGTTTACAATATGCGTTGTTACGCCGTCACCGGCTGCTGATTGAAAATCTTCATCGATTGTTTGTAGCAGTGGATGAAGTAGATAATTTCGGCAAAGCCCGTCAACGCCCAGGAGCAGGGGTAGAGCAGATACAGCGCCGGAATGGTGTGGAAGTAGGCGAAGATCGTGTAGACCCACGCCACGCGGAAGACGCAGGACCCCATAATAACGATGATGGTCGGTACCACGGTTTTGCCAAGGCCCCGGGAGGCGGCGATGGTGCAGTCCATAAAGGCAGAGATGCAGTAGGCCAGGCCCATGACCATGATGCGCTTCATGCCGGCGTCGATGACGTCCGGCTCGGTGGTGAAAAGCGCGAGGAACTGCCGCCCGAAGAGCAGCAGCCCGCCGCCCAGCACCAGGCCCACACCGAAGCCGTAGGCCAGGCTGATAAAGTAGCTTTTCTTCACGCGGTCGACCTTGCCCGCGCCGTAGTTCTGGCTCATGAAGCTGGCACAGGCCATGTAGAAGGCGGCCATAGCGTCGTAGATCATGGCATCGGCATTGGCAGCGGCCGAGTTGCCCTTGACCATCAGCGAGTCAAAGGAGTTGACGCCCGCCTGGATGAACAGGTTGGCGATGGCAAAAACTGCGTTCTGGAACCCGGCAGGCACACCCAGCAGCAGGATGCGCTTGGTCATACCCGGGTCCAGCTTGATAGCGTGCAGGTCCAGTGCGTAGCAATCCTGCACTTTGGTCAGTGCGCGCAGAATCAGCCCGGCAGACACGCACTGGGAGATGGCACTGGCCAGCGCCACGCCCATAACGTTGAGCTGGCAGACGATAACGAAAAACAAGTTGAGGACGATGTTCAGCGCACCGGCGATGGACAGGTAGACCAGCGGTTTTTTCGTGTCACCGATGGCACTGAACACCGCGTTGCCGAAGTTATACAGCGCCAGGGCGGGCATACCCAAAAAGTACACGCGCAGGTACAAAATAGCACCGGGCAGCAGGTCCGGTTTGGTGTTGAGCAGTTCCAGCAGCGCAGGCGACCCCAGCAGGCCGACAAACAGCAGAATGACACCCGCAATAAAGCTGATGATGAGTGCCGAATGGACGGTCTTTTTGACATCGCCCGGGTGCTTGGCGCCGTAAAAGCGGGCCACCAGCACGTTGATGCCGTTGCTCAGGCCGATCAAAAAGCCGGTGAACAGCGTGACAAAGATACTGGTGGACCCCACCGCGCCCAGCGCCGTAGACCCAGCAAACCGCCCGACGACCGCCACGTCTGACATGTTGAACAGCACCTGCAGCAGGTTGGACAGGGCCAGCGGCAGGCTGACGAGGAGGATCTGCTTCGCCAGCGGTCCCTCGGTCAGGGTTTTTGCATTTTTCATGGTTCCGATTTCCTCAATTTTTCCTTACACAACACCCCCGCATTGGGGCGAACATTCCTGATTATAGCAAGTTTTTATGCCTTTGGAAAGAGGTTTTTGCCAGATTTTGGCGGTTTTTAAAAAACAGCAAAAAAAGAACCGCCCGGCGCAAAATCGGGCGGTCTTTTTATCTGCAAAATCAGGCTTCTTCAGCCTGTTTTTCTTTTTGGGCCTTGATGACTTTCAGGCGGCTGAATTCTTCGCGTTCGCGCTCGCCCAGCACCTCGTCGATGGACTTGATGGTCTTTTGCATCTGGGGGATCTGGACGTTGCCCAGGGCGTTAGCACGCTTCTGGGTCTTTTGGATGGCCTCGGCCAGGCGGATGACGCTGGTCTCCACTTCGGTCAGCTCCACCGTCAGGGTCTTGACCTCGTTGAATTTGAGGTAGGCCACATCCAGCGTGCCGTTGGTGGACTCCAGATCATAATAAATGCCCAAAGGCGAGGTCGTTTGCAGCGAGAGGGTGGGCAGTTCCACGCCCATGACGCTGCGGGTGCTCAGCCGCAGGCCGTGCTCTACGGGCACGCCGCCGGCGTACTCCCCCACCGAGCCCAGCATGATGTTGGCTTTCTGCAGGGCGTCATACGCCTCGGCGTAGGCAGCCGAGATGCGGTCCTGGATACCTGCGGCGCGGTCGATGAGCTGCATCATTTCGCGCACAAGGATGTTGCGCTTGCGGTCCATCAGGTCATAGCCCTGCTCCGCCAGCGCCAGGCTGCGCTTGGTAGCCATCAGGTTTGATTTTGTGGGGAAAACCTGCTGTGCCATGGTAAACTCCTTTTATTGCTTTGCGTGCTTGGCAATGCGGGCCTTGGCAGGCTCGTAGTACTTGTCCAGCGTAGCATCATCGCAGCGGTCCAGCGCGGCGCGGGGCAGTGCAGCCAACAGCTCCCAGCCCAGGTCCAGCGTTTGCTCCATGGTGCGGTCGGTGTTGCCCTGGCCGATGAACTCCTGCTCAAAGGCACGGCCAAAGGCCATCAGCTGCTTGTCGGACTCGGAAAGTTCTTCCTCGCCAATAACGCTGGCCAAAGCCTTAGCATCCTGCACCTTAGCGTAGCAGGCAAACAGCTGGTTGGACAGGGTGACGTGATCCTCGCGGGTGTAACCGGCGCCGATGCCGTCCTTCATCAGACGGGACAAGCTGGGCAGCACGGAGACCGGCGGATACAGGCCGGTGGCGTCCATACCACGGTCCAGCACGATCTGGCCCTCGGTAATGTAACCGGTCAGGTCGGGGATGGGGTGGGTGATGTCGTCGCCGGGCATGGTCAGGATGGGGATCTGGGTGACAGAACCCTTGCTGCCCTTGATGATACCGGCGCGCTCGTACAGGCTGGCCAGGTCAGAATACAGGTAACCGGGGAAGCCCTTACGGCCGGGGATCTCACCCTTGGAGGAGGAGAACTCGCGCAGAGCCTCGCAATAGCTGGTCATATCGGTCAAGATGACCAGCACGTTCTTGTTCAGGTCAAAGGCCAGGTACTCGGCCACCGTCAGGGCGGCGCGCGGGGTGATGATACGCTCGATGATGGGGTCGTTGGCCAGGTTCAGCAGCATGACCACGCGCTCCATCGCGCCGCAGCTCTCGAAAGACTCCCGGAAGTAGGCTGCAACGTCGTTTTTGACGCCCATAGCGGCAAAGACGATGGCGAAGTCCGAGCCATCGGCCACGCTGGCCTGACGGACGATCTGGACGGCCAGCTCGTTGTGCTTCATGCCGGAGCCGGAGAAGATGGGCAGCTTCTGGCCGCGGATCAGCGTGGCCAGGCAGTCGATGGAAGAAATGCCGGTGTGGATGTAGTTACGCGGATACACACGGCTGACGGGGTTGATAGGTGCGCCGTTGACATCGCGGCGGGCGGTGGGGTAAATGTCGCCCAGACCGTCGATGGGGCGGCCCAGGCCGTCCAGCACACGGCCGGGCAGCTCGGGGCTGAGGTCCATCATCATGGGATGGCCGGTCAGCACCGTGCGGTTGTTGACCAGGCTTAAGCCGCGGGTGCCCTCGAACACCTGGATGATGCAGCGGTCGCCTTCGACCTCAACCACACGGCCCACGCGGGTGGAGCCGTCATCCAGATGCAGCTCGGCCATTTCGTCATACTGCACGCCTTTTACGCCGTCCAGCACGACCAGACTGCCGTTGATTTGGGAAAGTCCGATATGTTCCAGAATCATGTTATTCCCTCCTCATCAGCCCTGGGCCACAGCGGCCAGTTTGGCATCGATGTCTTTCTGCATGGCGTCCAGCTTCGAGAAGTCGTCGTTGGGCACCTCGTACTTCATCTTGACCAGCTCATCAAACAGGCCGGTGGCCAGCAGACGGCTGACCGGCACCTGCTTGGCGACCAGCGCTGCACACTTATCGTACAGGTACAGGATGGTCTCCATCATCTTCAGCTGCTTTTCCAGCGGCACGTAGGTATCCACGGCGTGGAAAGCGTTCTGCTGCAGGAAGCCGACGCGGATAACGCGGGCGATCTCGATGGTCAATTTCTGGTCGTCGGGCAGCACGTCCGAGCCGATCAGCTTGACGATCTGCATCAGGTTATTTTCCTGCAGCAGCAGGTTGGCGACGCGCTCACGGCAGGACATAAAGTCATGGCCGACGTTATCGTAGTACCAGCTGCCCAGGTCGCCCAGGTATTCACTGTAAGAATCGTTCCAGTTGATGGCCGGATAGTGGCGGGCGTAAGCCAGGGACTTATCCAGTGCCCAGAAGCAGCGGGTGAAACGCTTGGTGTTCTGGGTGACAGGCTCGGAGAAATCGTTGCCCTGGGGGCTGACAGCACCGATGACGGAGACGGAACCTTCGGCACCGTTCAGCGTCTTGACATAACCGGCACGCTCGTAGAACTCTGCCAGACGGCTGGGCAGGTAGGCGGGGTAGCCTTCATCGGCGGGCATCTCCTCCAGACGGCCGCTGATCTCACGCAGAGCCTCGGCCCAACGGGAGGTGGAGTCAGCCATCATGGCGGTGTGGTAGCCCATGTCGCGGTAATACTCGGCCAGCGTGATACCGGTGTAGATAGAAGCCTCACGGGCGGCAACAGGCATGTTGGACGTGTTGGCGATCAGCACGGTACGATCCATCAGGCTCTTGCCGGTGCGGGGGTCCACCAGTTCGCTGAACTCCTGCAAGGCCTGGGTCATCTCGTTGCCGCGTTCGCCGCAGCCGACGTAGATGATGATGTCGGCATCGCACCACTTTGCGATCTGGTGCTGGGTCATGGTCTTGCCGGTACCGAAACCGCCGGGGATGGCAGCGGCGCCGCCCTTGGCCAGCGGGAACATGGTATCAATAACACGCTGACCGGTGATCAGCGGGCGGGGCGAGGTCATACGCTCGGCCGCCGGGCGCGGGGTACGGATAGGCCACTTCTGGCACAGGGTCAGGGTGTGTTCCCTGCCCTTGGCGTCGGTCAGCTTGACGATGGGGTCGTTGACGGTGTAGCTGCCGTTCTCAGCAGCCCAGGTCACGGTACCGCAAACCTCCGGCGGAACCATGCAGCGGTGCTGGATGGCCGGGGTCTCGGGGCAGGTGGCGTAGATCTGGCCGCCGGTCAGGGTATCCCCTGCTTTAACGTTGACGGTCACATCCCACTTGGCGGCGGTATCCAGAGAAGGCTCGTGTGCACCGCGCTCGATAAAGCTGCCCATATGGCTCTCGATGGCGGGCAGCGGGCGCTGGATGCCATCGTAGATATTGCGCAGGATGCCGGGGCCCAGCGTAACGGACAGCGGGCCGCCGGTGCTTTCGACAGGCTCGCCGGCTTTCAGGCCGCCGGTCTCCTCGTAAACCTGGATGGTGGTCTCTTTATCGTTCATGCGGATGACCTCGCCTACCAGGCGGGATTTGCCCACATAGACCATTTCCATCATAGCCAGGTCGGTTTTGCCCTTGATGGTAACAACGGGGCCGTTGATGCTGTAAATTTTATTTTCCATAGCTTTGCCCCTCAAATCGTGATCTCCAGCCCTGCGTTCTGCAGGAACCAGTCGTGCTGGGCGTCCAGGCGGGCTTCCAGCGTATCATCGGCAGCCAGGCCGGTGGCGGGGTTGGCAGCGCGCAGGCCGCCCAGGGTGATGGTGTCATCGGCAGTCAGGGCCACACCGGCGGGCAGCTTGCCCTGCAGCAGGGGCAGGTCGGCGGTGCGGGCGTACAGGGTGCCGCTCTCGCCCATGGTCTCGGCCAGGGCGGCAGCACTCTTGACCAGCCAGGCGGCATAGTCCTTGCCGGCGGCAAAGGTGGCCAGCTGGGTGCGGGCGGCGGCGAAGGCATCGGCCGCGATCTGCTGGCGCTGGGCGGCCAGCTTGGCGCGGGACTGCATGCGGGCGGCGCTCAGCTCACGGTTGGCGCGGGTGCGGGCACGCTCTGTCTCAAAGTGGAGCGTATGCTCGGCCTTGGCCTGCTGGGCCTGGCGTGCCTCGTCCAGCTGGCGGTCGATCTCGGCATCGGTCTCGGTGCGGATGGCGGCGCAGGCGGCTTCGCCCTCGGCGCGGATCGATTCCAGGAACCGCTCGGCGCGGGTATCTAATTCATTCATGGTCACACCTCTTAGATTTTAACACCGATGGCCTCGCGGATATAGCGGGTCAGGCGGTCCTTACCGGCAGCACCGCCGCCGGTGGAAGGCACAGTGATAAGCAGCGGCGTACCTTTGGCACGGGCGCTGTCCAGCACCTCGGTGTAGGTCTCGGCGATCTTTTCGGTCACCAGCAGCACAGCGATGTCGGGCTGCTTGGCGGCGTTTTCCAGCGCCTGGCGCAGGTCGGCTTCGCTGCGGGCCACGGTGCCCTCGATACCGGCCAGACGCAGACCGTTCATGGCGTCAGAGTTATCGCTGATGAGAAAGAACCGCATGGCCTTACACCAGCTTGCTCAGGATCATGATGGAGATGACCAGGCCGTACAGGGCGATGGATTCACCCAGGGCCACGAAGATCAGGCTCTTACCGAAGGTCTTTTCGTTCTCGCTGTTAGCAGCGATAGCAGCGGGGGCAGCGGAAGCAACAGCCATGCCGCCGCCGATACCGGCCAGACCGGTTGCCAAAGCAGCAGCCACCAGGCCGATGCTCAGGGAGGAGTTGTGGTCGTTGTCGGTGTTGGTTTCGGTGGTCTCGGTAGTGGAAGCGGCGGCAGCGGCCTCGTCGGTGTTGTCAGCAGCCAGGACGCCGAAAGCGCCGCAGCAGGTCACAGCCACAACCAGCAGAATAGTAACGAACAGCTTGTTGAATTTGCTTTTCATAAGAATACCCTCCATGATTTTTATTTTGTGAAATTCCCTCTATATAGGGATCGATGCTCGCATCGACCCGCGGGCGGATGCAAGCACCCGCCCCTACAGACAAATGCGGATATTTACGCCTTTTTGATATTAAACGCGGTAAACTTGCGACCGCCGCCTTTGTAGCAACGGCTGAACATCTCGTAGAACTCCAGACGGATGCCCTGGATGGCGGAGAGCAGCGCTTCGAGGCAGATGACCACGAGGTTGCCCAGGATGACCACCAGCATATTGTTGGGCGTGCCGGCCAGCGTAAAGACGACCATCATCATGCTGGCATGCACGATGACAAACGCACCCACACGCAGGAAGGAGATCGTGTTGGACAGGTAACTCAGCACCGTCTCCAACAGTTCAAACACGCTCTGCATCAGGTAGTTGCCCATGCCGCCGACAGGTTTCCAGGGCTTGCCATCCACCATGGGGGCCAGCAGCTCAGCGAACAGCAGCAGGACCAGGCCTGCTACCATGCCGATGGCGGCCAACACCTGCGGCAGGAAGGTGAACGCGCCCATGTAAGCGCTGGCCAGATCCACACCGCACAGGTAGGTGATGACACCCACCAGACCGTTGGGGGAGAAGATGAACTCACCCCACTCCTTGTGGCGGGCGTGGGTGTACATGTTCAGTACCATGGCCGCCAGCACCAGGACAACGCCGATGTAAACGGCGACCATCAGGATGCCGGTGATGGAATCCATGACCGAAACGGGCTTGCCTGCCATGCCAATGGCGTGGTAGAGCGGGTCCAGGGCATCCTCATAGCCGAAGAAGGAACCATAGACCAGGCCGAAGATCGTACTGGAGATGCCGCAGGGGATCATCAGGTGGAACAGGTCGTTGTGCTTGACCTTCCACATAAAGGTGCTGAACAGCGCCAGCACGATACCCTGCCCGACATCACCAAACATCATGCCAAACAGCACGGTGAAGGTGAGCGCTACGAAGCCGGTGACATCTGTCTCGCCATAGGCGGGCAGACCGTACATCTCGACGAAAA
>ERZ1034949.1019-NODE-1019-length-14740-cov-30.058155_pt1 | contig 14740 bp, 3 predicted proteins | sample MGYA00520590_ERZ1034949 | MGnify/ENA primary metagenome ERZ1034949 (study PRJEB33766, sample SAMN09781752) | gut metagenome | biome: gut microbiome | host: Homo sapiens | place: Madagascar | study: EMG produced TPA metagenomics assembly of the PRJNA485056 data... | reverse complement strand
ACAAAAAAACTTGCCAAAAATTTGGTCAATAACATAGAATGCCCCCATTAGTGCTCGCGTTTCTTCAAGCACCAACCCCACCCACACACATCACCAATAATAATGACAACGGGCAGACATGCACCAACGGGTTGACAACCAACTGGTTACATATCTGCCCGTGTCGTATGGTTACGAACAAAAAAACCTTGCCACTCATACCCATAAACGCGCCACTTAAACCCGAAAATCAACCACTTACGCACACTACGCATTTAAGCTATTGGAACGTTTGTTTATTTCCCGTAAATTTGTGCTTGACAATATGTGGCACATACGCACCAGTTAAGTGCCCGATAGAGATAATAATTATAGAGAGAACAACAAACATAACTTTCCTAACACTAACACACACTACTATGGGAAAAACAAACGCCAAGATGTGTAGTCACAAGGCTACGCAAGTGTTACCGTTAAGTAAAGGCACGCCCGCAGTGGGCATAGCCTCAAGCAGTTATTTCGCAGCCTGCGCCCGCCACGTGGGCGCCCTCGCCCTGTTCGGCCTCATGTTCTGCCCCGTGCAGGTCATGGCCAGCCGTGCACCGCGCCTGGCCGTTGCTGACAGTTCCGAAGTAGTCAGCCCCGTGCTGCCCGACCAAGGCACCACCACGCCCACCGACTCCATCGGCAATGGCGGGGCGGGCGACACCGAAGAGGTACTGCCCGACACCATTCCGTTCGCACAACTGTGGAAGCATAATAGATATATAGTCTATGGAGGCACAGAGGGCACGGTAGAACAAAAATCATGGGAAATCATCGCACGAAGAGAAACAAAACTATCGTTCTCGTACGGAACTGCTGATGATCAATGGAACTTTTACACACAAATATTCATTGACGATGAACGCGTTCGCGAAATGAACGGTGGCACCTATAACAATACTTTTAGCGTTACACTCACGCCTGGCAGACACATTCTTACATTTAAGAATGAATGCTATGGCGAAGTCGATAGCACAACCTACGCTTTCATTTCGGATATCGCAACTGAAGATGCGCAAACAAATGCAACAGCCTTTGTTAACGCGCTTGAAGGCTACCCCCCCCTCAAGCAAGAGCTGCAAACAGCACTCGACAACTATAACGCTGCCCCCGACGACGAGGCACTCTACAACACCCTGGCCGCCACACTGAACGATGTGCGTAAAGCCGTGTCGTACTATCCGCTCATTCAGAAAGACATCGTTGTGGCCGACTCTATCCTCAACGAGGGCGCCTATGTCGACATCTCCGAAGCCGTAGCCCTTGGCCGCGCCATCGACGTCAACACCTCAACCAGCGCCGACTACCTGGCCGCATTCGACGCGCTCGAAACGAGCATTGCCGTACAAGTGTCGAGCAACCAAAAAATCGACGACTGGGCGTTCAACACCAACCAACGCTACACCATCGACAACATGGGTTACTACCTCGACCAAGACCACAAGGTGGCAGCCTGCACCGGTTTGGAAGTCCAAGATGCCGATGTGACCGACCTCGTCATACCCTCCACTGTGCGTTACAACGGCGTAACCTATGCCGTCGTGGCCCTCTACGACAACCGTTACAACCAAAACAAAGTGCGCACGCTCACCCTGCCACGCACCTTGCGCCACATCAACGACTGGGGTTTGTCTGATTACCGCGCCATTACCGACCTCGAAATACCCGCCAATGTGGAGCGCATGGGCGAGAACATTGTGTACAACTGCCCACAACTGCAACGCATCAAAGTCAATGCCGAGGTTCCGCCCACATTGGGGTCGTTAGATACATTGGGGTCGTTAGATAATAACAGTTACCATGAAGACGGTTACAGAACATACCACTACATCAGAATAGTTATTCCCCGCGAGAGTTTCCACGCCTACCGCCTTGTCAATGCATGGAACACCGACTACAACGTACTCATCGGTGGTGACGAGGGCATTACCGTCAGCACAGGCAAAATTGCCGCTGGCGACCTTGGCCATGTAGTAGTAGAAGAGGCCGGCTACCTGCAAGAGGTGAACAAACTCATCATTGAGGGCGAACTCAACGCCGACGACTGGAGCAAAATTAAGCAGATGACCAACCTCACCGAGCTCGACCTGTCAAAAGCCCTGATTGACGAAATACCAAGCAATGCCTTCAGCGGCCGTTGGGCCATCGACAAAGTGGTGCTGCCACCCACACTCAAAAAGATTGGCACCTATGCCTTCGCAAGCACATCACTGACATCAGTCAACATTCCCGACAATGTCGAGGCCATTGAACAATATGCTTTTAGTCAAGTAAAGCAACTGCAAGAAGTGCATCTGCCAGACAGCCTTACCTCATTAGGCCGCTACGCATTTGGAAAATGCCGCAGTTTGCGTACGGTCAAGATACCCACCAAACTTAAAGAGATTCCGTGGTATGCTTTCGATGGTTGCAAATCTCTGCAAAGCGTCGAACTGCACGACAGTATAACAAGCTTTGGCGATTATTCTTTCAGAAGCTGCGATCTCCGTGAAATAACACTTCCCAAATCAACCACATGGGTTGGCGGCAGTGCCTTTAACGGAAACGCCAATCTGAGCAAAGTCACACTCAACGAGGGACTTGTCGACATTTGGACTTATGCTTTCCAAAACACAGCCATCGACACCCTCAACTGTCCCTCTACCCTACGCAATATATACAGCAATGCATTTAGAGACTGCACCAATCTGCGTCAAATCAACCTTAACGAAGGACTGACACGCATTGAAAGCGGTGCACTGGCTAACAACAAGGCCACAGAAATTGTGCTTCCCAGTTCGTTAGAATATTGCGCAGGGGGTGCCTTCTACGACTGCGACAGCCTCGTCACCATCGAGGCACGCTCTGTCATGCCCCCCAACACCGACGGTAACTGTCCCCTGTCAGGCACCGACCTCACCAAGGCCGTACTCTACGTACCAGTATGGAGCCTTTCCGAGTATCAATTGGCCACAGGCTGGAACCAGTTCTACACCTTCCGCACCTCCGACTTCATGCCGCAGTACGTCAAGGTTAACAAGGACTTCTACTTCACCCTGCGCGACGAGCTCGACCCCGACTACCGTCCCGACATCGAGCTTACCGTCACCAACAACCAAATTACCGACTCGCAAAACAATAGCGACTACCAGCACGGCAACCTCACCATCAGCGGACGCAGCAAACTCGCTGTCAACGACTTCAGCATGGTGCTCGCGCCGTATGCCAAGTACGCTTACGAGGGGGGAGGTTATAACTACTATAACGATTATAGATACCTCCGCCCCACCAGCCTCATTGTCAAGGGCGAAATGCGTGCCGAAAACGTCACCATCAACCTTTGGAACGCCACCAACCGCTGGCAGTTCGTGTCATTCCCCTTCGATGTCAAGGTGAGCGACATTGTACCCGTCGACAGCACCACCTCATGGGTAATACGCGGCCACTCGGGTGCCGAGCGCGCAGCAGGCAACGCTGCTGCCGTATGGCAAAACCTCTCTGCCGATGACGTGCTGCAAGCTGGCAAGGGCTACATCATGCAGTGCTACAAGCCTAACGACAAAAACGGCAACTACGACGCCGCCCAATTCACCGTGCGCCCCCTCACCACCACCGTCAACCGTCAGCAAATATTCAATGCCGACAACCGCACCGTGGCACTTGAAGAGCACCTCGCAGAGTTTGAGCACAACCGCAGCTGGAACCTCATTGGCAATCCCTACCCAAGCTACTTCGACACCCGTTTCCTCGACTTCGAGGCACCATTCATGGTATGGAACAGCTACAACGGAAACTACGAGGCTTACAGCCCGGTAGACGACAGCTACATTCTCGCACCCGCCGAGGCCTTCTTCGTGCAGCGCCCCGTCGACCAGGAGAGCATCACCTTCCTCAAGGACGGACGCCAGACCGACCGCTACGCCCGCACACTTGTAGAGGAAGAACCGGCCAGCGCACCGCAGCGCATCAGGGCTGCCTACGACAGCAACACCCACACCGCCGCACAGCGCACCGTGTTCAACATCACACTGGCCAAGGACGGACAGCAGGCCGACCGCACCCGCGTAGTCATCAACGAGGCTGCCACCATGCAGTACGACCTCAGCCGCGATGCCGCCAAGTTTACCGGCACCGAGCCTGCCGTGTCGCAAATCTTCACCATCAACGGCGCCACACGCTACGCCATCAACGAGCGTCCGCTCAACAATGGCCAGGCCCTGCTCGGTCTGCACTTCGGCACCGATGGCACCTACACCATCGGCCTCAGCAACCAGCCCGACGGCCAAGTCACACTTGAGGACCGCCTCACTGGCACCAAGCTGCAGCTCAACGGCACCGCAGGTTACAGCTTCACAGCCAAGGCCGGCGACAGCACCGACCGCTTTGTGCTCCACTTCGACGCTGTGGCCACGGGCATCAATGCCGCCACTGCCAACGAGGCTGACCGCAACGACGACACTTACACCCTCGACGGACGCAAGGTGAACAACCCCACGGCGCCGGGCCTCTACATCAAGGGTGGAAAGAAGGTTATCAAGTAGGATAATTGGTTTACAAGTTGACGAGTTTACAAGTTGACGAGTTAACGAGTTGACAAGTTAACGGGTAAGTTAGTTTACTCAAGTTTCGGGTTTAGGCGGGTGCGGCCAAAGCACCGAACGCTACCTCTAATGGGGGCGACGCGTCTCGCGTCGGGAAAATATGCAACTATTATTAGCAGCAGTAGCGTTCGTGTCTGACTCCTATCTCTATCCCGACGCGAGACGCGTCGCTCCCATTAGAGGTAGCGTTTATTAGCAGCAGTAGCGTTCGTGTCTAACTCCTATCTCTATCCCGACGCGGGACGCGTCGCCCCCATTAGAGGTAGCGTTTCTTCGCAGCGCCTAACAGACCGTGCGAACCTAAATCCGAAACTTCAATTAGTTTACGAACTAACGGGCAAGCAGGCAGACAAAACTACCTGTCAACCCGTTAACCCGTAAACCCGTCAACCAAATTCCCGTCAACCAAAAACATATATAACAACAAGTATATGAACAGATTATTATTCATCATAATGGCATGGCTCAGCACCCTCACTGCCTTGGCGCAGACCGAAGGGTACGACCCAAGCAATCCGCCACTGCCAAACTTCCCCACCACGGACAGCGACACCACGCACTACTACACACTGCGCGTGGTCAGTTCGCCCGCCACATCGGGGCTCAACACCACGGGCGGCAACAAGTACACCGCCGGCCAGCGCGTCTATCTGAGCGCCAGCCAAAACAACGGCATGAAGTTCCAGTACTGGGTTGACGGCGAGGGCAACACCCTCTCCACCTCAACCAGTTTCTACTACACCATGCCCGCACACAATGTAGTTATCACCGCCGTGTTCAAGTACCAGCCCGGCAGCCCCTCGCTCCCCGCATTTCCCGAGGGCGAGACACCCACCTACCTGCTCAGCACCAGCACCAAACCCGCTGGGGCCGGCTCCTTCAGTGGTGGCGGACGCAACTACCAGGCTGGCGCCCAGGTGAGCCTCACCGCCTACACCAACACCAACTTCGAGTTTGTGTGCTGGACCAACGCGGCAGGCGACACCCTGTCCACCGCGCGCAACCTTTACTACACCATGCCTGCGGCACCCGTGCAGCTCTACGGCCACTACCGCTACAACCCCTCAAGCCCCAAAAATCCGGGCCGCAACGCCTACGACGCTGACGAGGGCTTAGCCATCATCGACGACTTTACGCCGGGCAATGTGAGCGGCGCACTCAACGATGTGACAGGCGGCAACACCTCGGCCTTGAGCAAAATCATCGTGGCCGGCAACGTCAACAGCAACGACTTCCAGATAGCCAACAACTTCAGCACCTGCGCCGTGGTCGACCTCAGCCGCACCTACGGCATCACCACCGTGCCTGGCTCATGCTGGTACGGCAACGACCACCTCACGCGCATCATGCTGCCATCGTGCATCACACGCATTGGCTACAGCGCATTCAATGGCGCCACCGCACTGGCCGAACTCACCTGCCTCGCCACCACGCCCCCCACACTCGACAGCTACGTGTTCGACGGCGTGAACAAGGGCCTCATCGTGTTCGTGCCCAAAGCCTCGGTCGAGATATACGAGCAGGCCGAGGGCTGGAAGGACTACGTCAGCAACGGCACCATCATCATCATGCCCGTGCAGCACAACGTGGCAAGTCTTGAGGTCAATCTGCCCGAGGCATGCGCCGACGGCCGTTACAAAAACATGCCCCTCGAGCTTATCAATGTCAAGACGGGACAGCGCTACCGCTACGTGGTGACCGACCGACTCAACTACACCTTCAACACCCTCATGCGCGACACACGCTATGTGGCCGTGCTCCGCAACCAGCAGGGCACCGAACTGGCACGCACCGACACCGTAAAGATTGAACTCGAGAGCCAGAGCATCTCGTTCAACTTCGACCGCATGAAGCAGCTGCGCACCGTGGCGGCCACCATCACAGCCGGCGCCACCGACATCACCGCGCAGTCCACCGTCAACTGGCTCGACGCCAGCGGCAACTACCTGGCACAGGGCAACGAGCTTACCAACCAGGTGGCCGGCACCGCCGTCATGTGTGCCGTGAGTGTGCCGCAGAGCGTGGCCATGCAGTATGCGCTGCCCGCCGACACCCTCTACCAGGTGGTCGAGGCCGACAACGCCCTGCACATTGCGCTCCAGCCGCTGCCAGCACTCACCCTCACGGGCCGTGTCATCGACCGCACCACCCAGCTGGGCGTGAGCGGTGTGACCGTCACCATGAGCCAGACGCTTAACAACCGCTACACCAAGGCCGTGACCGCCCGCACCGACCAGCGCGGACAGTACACCCTCAGCGGCTACGGCGCACCATCGGTGCTCACCTACGCCCTTACCGACTACGTGAGCCGCACCGACACCCTGCCCGACAGCCTGCAGGCCGTGGCCACGGCACAACTGCCCGACGTGCTGCTCAAGCCCATTCAGGGCGCGCGCATCACCACACGCTACACTTACACCAACAGCGTGGCACAGGGCGTGCAGCCTGAGGTGAAGGACTATTACGACGACTACCAGAACGTAAGTTACACCATCTACAACCAAACCGCACAGCGCGCCATCACCCACTTCAACGTGCAGTACCCCGACATCGTGCTGCTCGAGGACGTCAACGAGGGCGACTCGCTCACCATCACGGCCAGCAGCAAGACCGATGCCTTTATGCCCGTCACCACGGGCGGACGCATCACTGCCGACCTTGCACTCACCGTCGAGGTGCCCATCACCCAGCTGGGCGGCATACGCGCCGTGTACACCACCACCGAGAACCCCACCGTGCTGGCCATTCTGTACGACGCACAGGGCAACTTGCTCAACCGTTACACCTACCCCGCCGCCGACCTCACCATCAGCGGACTCAAGGACGGAGAGTACACCCTCGTCACCATGGGACAGAGCGACTTCTTCAACTCTGTTTACAACCTCAGCCAGTTCGACCAGGCGGGTCTCATCAACGGCACCGACTATGTGGCCAACCGCGTCACAGTGCGCAGCGGCCTCATCACACCGGCCAAAAACGCCGTGGTGCCTTACTTCGACGAGAGCAAGTTCTACTACACAGGTGCCAACACCTCGTTCACTGCCAACAAGAGCAGCATCGTGGCTGGCAACTACCTCACCCTCACGGCCAAGGTGGACTTTAAGAGTGTCTACCGCGACAATGTGTCGGGTGTCAAGTTGCAGTTTGAGCTGCCCGAGGGCACCAACATGGTGGACGGTTCGCTCATGATTGGCTCCACAGTGTCGTACTACCAGCTCAACGGCCGCACCATCACCGTGCCGCTCGACAACAGCCACATAACCGACCGCGTGCGCTTCTGCGTCATTCCCACCCAAAGCGGCACCTTCGCCCCCAACGCCTCTGTGGCCTTCCGCCTCAAGGGCAAGGACATGGTGCAGCCCATTGGCTCGGCACAGTACCAAGTGAAGGATATTGGCATAAACGTGCCAGCCAAAACGGCTGATCCACAATTTATAGTCAGCGGTGTAGCATCGTCAAAGGCACAAGTCGACATATACGACGGAACCACATTGCTTGCACACACCACAGCCTTGATGAACGGATATTGGAATGCTGAGTGCTTACTCGAAAATCCTTACAACCTCTCATCGCACAACATCTATGCTAAGATAACAACGGCACATGGCACAGAGATGCAGACAGAGACCAAACATCTCACCTATGACATCAACTCGGTTGAAGTCAAGCAAGTTAACATGAGTTTCTACAATGGCTGGCTTAAAAAGAACATTGAAGTAATCTTCGACTTCATGTCTAAGACTACAAACTGCACCAACTACATGTTCTATACCGAAACAGGCTTCACTTTCACCGTCGACTTTACCGACAATTCTCCCGAAGTCGTTTCTGACGTCACTGTTAATGTCTTCACCAATGCCAACAAGGTCGAAAAGCTCAATGCCGTTTACAATCCGAACATCAAAAAATGGGTAGCAACCGGCCAATTTGGCAACAGTTCCTTACCCATAAACGTTTCGGTCAGCTACAAAGCCAACACCATACTTGCACTCGACGGCAAGATGATTGACGATGCAGAGGCCGAAGTTACCGGCCTCGTACAAGAATTTACACAATCAACCGAAGCCCTCAACAAATTCTTTGCTAATGAGAACAACATAGGAAACTATGAAGCACTTGCCACATTAGGCGAGGAATTAGGGATATCTTTCGCTACCCCAAATACCGAAACTGACACTGATATTCCCGATGTTGATGACCTTGAATCATATCTTGACGCCGAATATGAAAGGATTAGCAAAGAGAATACAGCACTTCTCGACAGTCTTTCATATCTTAACACAATGCTTGAACTGCAAACGACCATTGACAAGCAATTTGGCAAATGTCGTTTTACTATGGGCAACTGTGACGGAATTAACGAAGCCGAATTGGAAGGCAAGAAATACGAAAAGCTACAACTTACCGATGGCACTTTTGTATACTTCCTGTCATCCGCAGACAGCATCAGTTACGTTGATTTCAACCGTAATTCACACGTAACTATCATAATTTCTGACACGGCAAGCATCGACACCCGAGCCAGGTCCAAAGAAGAATGGGTAGCCAAAACAAGGGAAGTCTATGCAACAATACAAGATGCCATCAGTCGCATCAACGCTCTGTACAACGATATTGTGTCTTTGTCAAGTGTTCCTGAAGAGGTGATAGACAAAGCTATCACCAGTTTGGAGAAGCACATCAGACAAGTGCAACGATACAGAAAAATGTGCAACGTTGGCAGCTACAACTACCACAAGTGGACACTTGAAGAGTTTAATTTGCAGAAGGCACTCGGTGCAGCAAGACTTTCAAAGAGAGTTGCCAAGCCACTCGTCAGACGTCTGCTCAAATGTTTGCCAGTGGCCGACTATCTGGCCACATTGTACGATTGCCTTGAAAAGGGTCAAGAAATCAGCAACATATACAATTCAATACCCGACCCCTGCCCCGCAGACGAAGAAGAAGCCAATCTTTGCAAGGCACAATGTTTCACCATGATTGGAGCTCTATCTTCTATTGCCGTAGGCGATGTCTTGGCAAGCTTCAGTGCCGATGCCGAAATCGTTAGCGGAGCTATTGGCTCATTTGCAACAGCTGGCACATCATTGGCGGCTGTCGGCATCGGTATCGTGAAGAAAGTTGCAATACAAATCGGTAGACTCGTTGTAGACATTGCACGTGATTTTACACTCGACTACATCAAGAAACGAGTAAATCAACTTAAATGCAAAACTGGCGACAACAACAATAACGATGATGACACGCCTATTCCACCAACAGGCAATGTCGACCCCATTCACGACCCCTCAGGCTACGTCTACGAGGGCGTGTCGTCTAACCGCCTGCAGGGCGTAACTGCCACCTGCTACTACAAGGAGACGGTGGAGGACATGTACGGCGACTTGCACGAGAACGTTGTGCTGTGGAATGCCGAGGAGTATGCACAGCAAAACCCGCTCTTTACCGACGAAAACGGTATGTACCAGTGGGACGTGCCACAAGGCTTGTGGCAAGTGCGATTTGAAAAGGACGGCTACCAGCCCGCACAGTCGGAATGGCTGCCAGTGCCACCGCCACAAATGGACGTGAACATTGGCATGGTGCAAAACTCACAACCCGAGGTGGTGAGCGCACGAGCCTACGAGGACGGCGTGGAACTGCAGTTCTCTAAGTATATGGACCCCGCCACGCTCACTGCCGACAACATCTACATCAAGTGTAAGTCGGCCGACACCGAGGTGCTCATTACCGATGCACAAATTGAGTTGCTCAACGCCGAAGCGGCCATTGAAGGCAGCGAACAGCAGTACGCATCGCGCCTGCGACTGGCCACCGATCGACTGGGCTACTACGACGAGGCACGCATCATCGTGTCGCGCAACGTGCAGAGCTATGCCGGCATTGGCATGACCGACAACTTTGAACAGCAGCTCGACGTGGAGAAGAAGGTGCGCGAAATTGTGGTGGACAATGTGGTGAACATTGCCTACAACGCACAGCTCACCGTAAGTGTGGCCGCACAGCCTGCCGAGGCTGCCGCTGGCAAGACTATCACGCTTGGCTCGGCTTCTGACCTCATTGCGGCTACCGACGCCACCGAACTTACGCTCGATGCCGACGGACACGCGACCTTTACCATCAACGCACAACTGCCGGGTGCCACGGCCATCAAGTATGCCATGCCCGACGCCGGGCTCGAGGCTACTACCATGGTTAATGTGGTGGATCCCGCACTGCTCAACGCGGTAAAGGCACCACGTGCCTCACGACTGAGCGGCACGGCGGTATATCGCGGACAGACCATCGCACTCACTACCGAGAGCGAGGGGGCTACCATCTACTACACCACCGACGGCTCATGTCCCTGCGACGCTGCCACACGCATCAAGTATGAGCGACCCATCGTTATCAACGATGCCGTCACCATCAAGGCTATGGCCGTGGGCATCAATGCCGACGAGAGCGAGGTGCAGACTTTTGACTACACCATTCGACAGAGCAGCGTGAAACTGCTGCTGGCCGAGGGCTGGAACTGGAACTCGCACGACTTGGCATCGCCGCTTGCCACTACCGAACTGAACGGTGTGGCTACGCGCATCGTGACGCAGGAGCGCGAGGCCATTGCCGACCCGGACCTCGGACTGGTGGGCAACCTGCTGAGCATCAATGCTGCCGAGACTATGAAACTGCTCGCTCCGGCCACGGCCGAGAAGGCTTTCGCCGGCGAACAGTATAACCCCACCGCCACACAAATTGAACTGGTGCGCGGCTGGAACTGGCTCGGCTATCCGCTCGGCACGGCGCTGTCGCTCAACGATGCGCTCGCCTTGCTCGAACCTGACACCGACGACTGCATCGAAACGCTCGATGGCGGATTTGCCACTTACACTGCCGACGGCGAATGGACTGGTTCACTGCAGCTCATGCAGCCCGGACGCGGCTATCTGTACAAGTCGGGCTCTGACAAGAGCTTTGCTTACAATGCCGTATCGTCGGTGGCCAACGCGCAAGCGCTCTACGGTGCGCACCGCCTGCAGACTAAGGCTGCACCCTACGAGCTTAACCGACACCGCTACCCCAACATGATGCCCATTGTGGCCACACTGAGTGGCGCCACACTGAGCGAGGGCAGCCAGGTGGTGGCTCTGAGCGAGGGCGAATGCCGAGGCATTGCCAACATCGAGGCCAATGGCATGATTTTCCTCGCTGTGTACGGCTTGGGCAACGAAACCATCAACTTTGCTGCCTACGACGCGCTTTCGGGCGAAATGATGCCTATCAGCAACACTACGGCCTTTGCTGCCGACATGCTCGGCACCACCGGAGCGCCTTATGTGTTGCACATCGATGGCACAGCCACTGGCATTGACGGTAACGTGACTTCGCACACCAACCTGCCTAACGGCATCTATACCGTGGGCGGACAGCGTGTGAACAACGTGACACAGCCGGGACTCTACATTATCAAGACTACCGGACTTGACGGTTCTACCACCGTGCGCAAGCAAGTGGTGAAGTAAACTGGGGAATGAGTTGACGAGTTGATGAGTTGATGAGTTGACGGGTAAGTTTGTACATCTTGCCAAATGCCGTTACACTATCTGCATATTGACAATGCAAAACATACTTACCTGTCAACCCGTTAACCCGTAAACCAGTCAACCAACAATAAATACAGACACAAACATGACACATATACACACGAAAAGCCTGTGGCTGCTCATAGCCACACTGCTGCTCAGCGTGTTCGGCGCACGCGCCCAAGACAGCGGCAGCGAGGCGCCATGGACGGTCAATCCGCACGACTACAAATATGACATGACGCTCTACGCCAACATCGTGTTTGACGGCACGCCTATAACCGACTTCAGCCACTACCAGGTGGGGGCCTTTGTGGGCGACGAATGCCGCGGCACGGCCGAGGTGCAAACCAAGGACGAGGCGCAATGGCTCTACCTGCGCGTACGCAGCAATCAGCCGCAGGGCGAGAACATCGTTCTGCGCCTGCGCAACACCGACACGGGCGAGGTGCTCAACCTGCAGCCCGAGAGCGGTGACATCACCTTCGAGTCGCAAGGCTTGGTCGGACGCCCAGGCAGTCCGCTGGTGCTCAACGCTGCACGCAGCTACTCTCTGACATACATAGTCGGTGGCGAGGAATACCATGCTGAGGAGGTGCCATACGGCACAACACTCACCCCCATCGAATTCCCCGAACGCGAGGGCCACTCTTTCAGCGGCTGGACAGGACTGCCGCTCACCATGCCGGCGCACGATGTGGAGGTGACGGGTGAGTTTGTAATAAACCAATACACCATCACCTTCGACGCCAACGGTGGCAGCGAGGTGGCGCCCATCACGCAGGACTACAACACCGCCATTACGGCTCCGGACGCGCCCACACGCGAGGGCTATACCTTCATGGGCTGGAACGAGGAACTGCCTGCCACCATGCCGGCACGCGACCTCACACTCACCGCACAGTGGCAAATCAACACCTATAACCTTATCTACAATGTGGACGGCATGACGTACACAATGGTGCCAGTAACCTATGGTGATGCCATCACTCCCGAGCCCAATCCTACCAAGGAGGGTCACACTTTCAGCGGCTGGAGCGAAATACCGGCCACGATGCCAGCACACGATGTGGAGGTGACGGGTAGCTTTACGGTGAACACTTACAAGCTCGTCTACAAGGTGGACGGCGAGGTGTACAAGACTATCGAGGTTACTTATGGCACTGCCCCCGCCACCGAGGCTGCTCCCGAAAAGGAGGGCCACACTTTCAGCGGCTGGAGCGAAATACCGGCCACGATGCCTGCACACGATGTGGAGGTGACGGGTCGCTTTACGGTGAACACTTACAATCTCGTCTACAAGGTGGACGGTGAGGTGTACAAAACTATCGAGGTTACTTACGGCACTGCCCCCGCTACCGAGGCTGCTCCCGAAAAGGAGGGTCACACTTTCAGCGGCTGGAGCGAAATACCGGCCACAATGCCTGCACACGATGTGGAGGTGACGGGTAGCTTTACGGTGAACACTTACAAACTCGTCTACAAGGTGGACGGTGAGGTGTACAAGCAAATTGACGTGACTTATGGCACGGCCCTCACCCCCGAAGAGGCTCCCACCAAGGAGGGCTACATATTTATGGGCTGGAGCGAAATACCCGCTACGATGCCGGCACACGATGTGGAGGTTACGGGTGAGTTTACCAAGGTAACGGCTATCATGCAGGCGCTTGGCAGCACGGGGCGTGCCGATGTGTACAACATCGAGGGCCGTCTTATCATGCGCCAGGCCACGCTCTCTGACGTCAAGGCGCTGCCTAACGGCTTATACCTGATTGGCGGCCGAAAGGTGCGCATCGTCCGCTAACGACACGGATGTAGCTTTACTATAAAACAATAACGGGAGATAGAATTATCTGTCAATCAGACAGTAATTTCTATCTCCCGTTATTGTTTTTTCTTTTTCCCGTTATTGTTTTTTTCTTTTTCTGTTATTGTTCCTTCTTTTCTCCCGCAACAGTTTATTTTCGTACCTCACCAGTTCTTGCCTCAAAACGCAAGCTCTAATGGGGGCGACGCGTCTCGCGTCGGTTTCCTCAGCAGACTCAATACGCGTCGGGGTAAATGCCATGCTCATACACTAAATAAAGGCTCACAGACAGCACTAATTACACACCTGTATGGGAGCCTTTGCTTTCATGCCCGACGCGGGACGCGTCGCCCCCATTAGTGCTTGCGTTTCCTATCAGATTGACAGGTTAAAAAGCGGATTTGAAGCCATGTAAAGAACTGTTATGTCAGAAAATTGCGCTCTAATGGGGGCGACGCGTCCCGCGTCGGTTTTCTCAGCAGACTCGATACGCATTGGGAAAAATAACCATGCTCATACACTAAATAAAGGCTCACAGACAGCACTAATTACACGTCTGTCTGTGAGCCTTTGCTTTCATGCCCGACGCGGGACGCGTCGCCCCCATTAGTGCTTGCGTTTCCTATCAGATTGACAGGCTAAAAAGCGGATTTGAAGCCATGTAAAGAACTGTTATGCCAGGAAATTGCGCTCTAATGGGGGCGACGCGTCTCGCGTCGGTTTTCTCAGCAGACTCGATACGCATTGGGAAAAATAACCATGCTCAT
>ERZ1034949.1014-NODE-1014-length-14784-cov-30.454545_pt1 | contig 14784 bp, 10 predicted proteins | sample MGYA00520590_ERZ1034949 | MGnify/ENA primary metagenome ERZ1034949 (study PRJEB33766, sample SAMN09781752) | gut metagenome | biome: gut microbiome | host: Homo sapiens | place: Madagascar | study: EMG produced TPA metagenomics assembly of the PRJNA485056 data... | reverse complement strand
GAAAGAGTGTTTTCTGACGATATTTTCTTGATTAAATCAGCGTTTCCCTAGCAGCTAAAAGCTAAAAGCCCCCATCCGCTCGCACGGCACTCAACCACACATCCGCCACGAAGCGGCTTGACCTCTACTCTCAACTCTATGTTTTCCTTCAGGAGGATATCATGAAAATAACAAAAGCAGTCATCCGCAGGATGAGCCTTGATTTCAAAGTTCCCTTCCGTACAAGCTTCGGCCTGAACACGACGAAGGACTTTTCCATCGTAGAACTCCATGACAGTGACGGCAATGTGGGCTATGGCGCCTGCTCCGCCTTTATGCGCCCCTGGTACAACGAAGAAACCACCATTGGCGCCCTTTTTATTATCAAACAGTACCTGGTTCCCGCCCTCTTTGATGCCGGCGACTTCAAGGACCCCGAATGGTTCTTCGACCACACCGCCTGGATCCGGCGGAACCGCATGGCCCGGGCCTCCGTGGACTGCGCTCTCTGGGAACTGTACTCCAAGGAACTGGGCATCCCGGAATACAAAGCCCTGGGCGGCGTGCGGGATGAAATCGAAGCGGGCGTATCCCTGGGCATCGAAGACACGCCGGACAAGCTCCTGAAGACCATCGACAAGTACATGAACCAGGGCTACCGCCGGGTAAAGTGCAAAATCAAGCCGGGCTATGATATCCAGTACATGCGGGCAGTGCGAAAGGAATTCGGCGACATCATGCTCATGGTGGACGCCAACTCCGCCTACACCCTGAAGGACATCGACCTCTTCAAAGAAATGGACGAACTGGGGCTCCTCATGATCGAGCAGCCCCTGGCTTCCGACGACATCGTGGACCATCGCCACCTGCAGGCCGCCATCACGACCCCCATCTGCCTCGATGAAAGTATCGACAGTGTAGACGACGCAAGGCGGGCCATCGAGCTGGGCAGCTGCCGGATCATCAATATCAAAGTAGCCCGGGTCGGCGGCCTCACCGAAGCCCGGCGGATCCAGAAATTCGCCGGCGAAAAGGGAGTCTACTGCTGGTGCGGCGGCATGGTGGACGACGGCGTAGCCCGGGGCCACAACATGGCCGTGGCCACACTGCCCTACTACCGCTATCCGAATGACATCCCCGGCAGCGACCGCTACTACGCCGACGACATCGTCACCCCCTCCACCTACATCGATTCCCATGCCATGATCCAGCTCCCCGACCGTCCGGGGACCGGCTTCGAACTGAATAAGGACATCGTAGAGAAGCACACCCTGGAAAAATGGGAGTTCACGAAATGAAAGAAACCGAAGAACTTTTCAAAGACATAGAGGCCCGGGAGCCTGCCATGATGGACACCTGGCGGAAACTAGTGGACCGGGACTGCGGGCCCGACAATAAGGACGGCGTAGATGCCGTAGGAAAAGAGGCGGCAGCGTTCCTGGAAAACGCCGGCTTCTCCGTCCATTTCCATACCTATGAAAAGGCAGGAAATATGCTGGTGGCGGAATACGGAGATATGATGAAGCCCTTTATCATCCTCACCGGCCACATGGACACGGTCTTCATGAAAGGCACCGCTAAAGAGCGGCCCTTCCATGTGGACGGAAACCGGGTCACCGGTCCCGGGGCTCTCGACATGAAAGGAGGCATGACCATCCTCCTCCACGTGGCGAAGCTGCTCACTGAAAATGGCTATGACCGGTACCCCATCAAAATCATTCTCGCCGGCGATGAAGAAACGGGCCACACCAATTCCGGCGCCGCCGAAGACTACCTGAAAGAGGCCAGAGGCGGAGTCATGGGATTCAATATGGAAACGGGCTTCCTGGACAACCGCATCGTCATCGAGCGGAAAGGAGTGGCCCAGTACCTCTTCCATTTCCACGGCGTCGGCGCCCATGCGGGGAATAACCCCGAAGACGGCCGGAGCGCCGTAAAGGAACTGTGCCACAAGGTGCTGGACATCGAAGCCCTCACGGACCGGGACAAAGGGACCAACGTCAACGTCGGCGTCATTTCCGGCGGCACTGTGGCAAACGCCATTCCCGAAGACGCCTCCTGCAAGGTGGACGTCCGGTTCCGGACGGAAGAAGAATCGGACCGGGTGGAGAAGGCCTTTGAAGATATCGCCCGCCGCGTCTATATCGACGGCGTTACCACCACCTGCCGGCGGCTGGTCCGGGTGTCCGCTATGGAGCGGCTCCCGGGTTCGGAGAAGCTCTTCGAGAGAGCCCAGGCCATTGCCGCCTCCCACGGACTGCCGGCCATGAAGGCTGCCGCTGTGGGCGGAGGCAGCGATTCCGCCTACCTCACGAAGGCAGGCATTCCCACCCTCTGCGCCCTGGGGGTGAAGGGGGAATTCAACCATACCGTACGGGAATGGGCAGCGAAAGATTCCCTGGTGGAAAGAGCGAAATTACTGACCGCCCTGCTGACGGAAATTTGAGGAGGATATGAGGAAAATGGACTGTAAAGAAAAGGCATTTCAATGGGTAGACACCCATCACGACGATATGATTTCCCTATGGAAACAGATGGTATCCATCGACTCCGGCATCGGCGTCAAAGAGGGAGGCATGGAAATGGGGAACCTCTGCGCCGGGATTCTGGAAAAGCTGGGCTTCTCCATCCGCCGGTACTCCTTTGAAAAGTGCGGGGACACCATCATCGGCGAACGGGGAGACCTGTCGAAGCCCTATCCCATCCTCATGGGCCACATGGACACCGTATTCTACGAAGGAGAACCGAAAAAGCGGCCCTTCACCATCAAAGACGGCGTAGCCTATGGTCCCGGGGTGCTGGATATGAAAGGGGGAGACTGCATTGCCCTCTCCGCCCTCACTGCTCTCCACGAGGCGGGCTTTGATTTCCCCTGCAAAGTCATCCTCGTGGCGGACGAAGAACCGGCCCACTGCTTCTCCAATAACCCGGAAATCATCGAAAAGGAATCGAAGGGCGCCAAATGTGCCTTCAACTTCGAGACCGGCTTCCCGGACCACGACATCACCGTACAGCGCCGGGGCTGCTGGCGGTTCACCATCGAAACCTTCGGCCGGGGATCCCACGTAGGGAACGATCCGAAACACGGCCGGAGCGCCATCAATGAAATGGCCCACAAGATCCTGGACATCGAAGCCCTTACGGACTACGACAAAGGATACAACGTGAACTGCGGCGTCATCGAAGGAGGCACCGTGCCGAACGCCACTCCCGCCTACTGCAGGATGGACTGCGACTTCCGGTACATCTCCAACGACGACCTGCCGAAGCTGAAAGAAATGGTGCAGAAAATCGTGGACCACGTCTACGTGGACGGCGTCACCTCCAAACTCACCACCACCGAAGGCTTCGACGTCATGGAACGGATCCCCGGAAACATGGAACTCCTGAAAGTAGCCCAGGAAGTGGCAAAAGAAGAAGGCTGGCCCATCCCCGGTCCGAAACTCTGCGGCGGCGGCTCCGACGCGGCCTACACCTGCAAAATGGGCGTCCCCACCCTCTGCTCCATGGGAGTGGAAGGGGAATTCAACCACACCGTAGAAGAATACGCCAACGTATACAGCCTCTTCGCCCGTGCCAAACTGGCCATCGGCATCCTGCTGAAGGTGGCAGGGAAATAAGAGAGTTGAGATTTGAGAGTTGAGATCCCGCGGCTGCGCCGCCATTGGAATCCTGATGACTCTACCCCAAAACGTGAAAATGACACTGCACGAGGCCCCTTCCCTGGGGAAGTAAGCGAACTGATTTCGTAGGGAGCCGCAGGCGACTGAGAAATCAGTGAGACACTTTCCCAGCGAAGTCGGGCAGGGGCTCCCGCCAGGGTGGGGTTAGCTGGTGGAAACGGCCCGCGGGACCCGATCAGCTCAATGCCCCGCCCGTCCGCAGGAGCTCTCAGCCACCCGAGACAGTTTCTCTCTATTTTCCACTATATATATGAGAGGCAGAAAGGCCGGAAGAAATTTCTCCCATACCGGAAGCGCACATCCATGGAACCGGGAGAGGGAGAAAGGACGTCTTCATATGATTCTGCATCTCCGACGCGTCGAAAAAGGGGACTGCCGCGAAGCGGCTAAGAGCCTGGGTCTAGATCTAGATCTAGGGAAGCACTGATTAAATCGTTGTTCGATTATACTCTTGTATTTTCATGCAATACAAGGAATAATCCGACGCGAATAGCGAGCTATTTAAAGCAGCAGTCCTGCATAGGACTGCTGAGCCAAGGTAAGTTGATCGGCCAGCCGCTGAAAGAAAAGCGCTTTAATGGGCAGGCAAAGCGCCAAAGTGCGGCTGGCTTGCAGGTCCTATGCAGGACCTGCACACTTTCTCTGCACATTAAAGCGCCTTCCTTTTATTCTTGGCCGGATTATGACGCAGTATTGCATGAAAATACATGTATAATCGGATTCTGCGAATTAATCAGCGCTTCCCTAGGTCACCAGCGGCTTTGCCGCAGTTCCCCTCTTCTCTCATACCTCTTCGCTCTTTCCTATTACTTAACTCCTGAATAAAACCTGCCAGACATCATGAGCGGCAGCAGACCACCGGACTTCCCCGGAAGCACGGGAACCCCTCACGGGATCCTCCCGGCCCATCCCCGGCAGACGGCGCTCCAAGCCCAACCATGCAGCGGTATGGAAGCATTCAGGAGTTTTTGTAGTGGCCAGGGACCGAGAGTGAGACCGAGGCCGAGATCGAGATGATTCGCGGCTCCGCTGCTATTGGAGTCCTAAAGGCTCTAACCCCGAAACGTGCAATTGCCTCTACACGAGGCTCCTTCCTCGGGAAGGAGCTGCCCACGGGGCTGAGGTTAGCTGATGGAAAAAGACCGGAGCGCCGCAGGCGAATCATCTTTCCTGACAACTAGCCGCTAGCAGCTAAAAGCCCCCACCCGGGCGTATGACGCTCAGCCACCCGGAATCTGCCGCGAAGCGGCAATCCATCCTGCGGCTTTGCCGCGGCCCTTCTCAAAGGGCCTGCATGCTGGCGGGTATCTCACAAATTGGGGATACGGTCAGGCAAGTGCCCCCTTAGAGATGGAAGTTCTTCGGCCGGGCTCTAAGGTGCTCGCTTAATGGGCAGGCTATGCTCGCAAATGAGCCCGGCTTGGGCATCCTCTGCAGGATGCCCACATAGGACTTCCAAGTTTGGCCTGAATACAAAAGGCGCTTAGCCTGCCCATCAAAGCGCCTTCCTTTTAGGCCAAACGGCGGCAGCCCAAAGGGCAGGGGATGGATCCGCCGCAGGCGGAGCTGCCGAAGGCTGAGGGGGTGCATTTGCCGCAGGGAAGATGTCAGACAGATTCAGCCTGCGGCGCATCCAACCGCTAACCTCCGTCGCCTGACGGCGCCACCTCCTTCCCAAGGAAGGAGGCTAACGGAACCGCGGCTGCGCCGCTATTAGAATCCTGATAACTCTGACCAAATAACGTGCAAGTGACACTGACCGAGGCTCCTTCCTCGGGAAGGAGCTGCCCACGGGGCTGAGGTTAGCTGATGGGGTTGGCCCGCAGGGCCTGACCCGCTCAAGGTTACATAATCGCGGCGAAGCCGCTGAAGGTCCAGATCTAGATCCAGGGCTAGACCTGTAGCGCCAAAGGCGCTAATCCCCTCGACCTCGACCTCGGCCTCAATCTGTCACCGGCACCTGGCCAGTTACTCCAACATTTTTTTGAAAAACTTCACTTCCCCTGTTCACAAAATGGGACTTTTTGGAATGTATATAGTAGAAGGATAAAAAGTTCCATGGGTTGGACAGATTCCTGTTCCTATTTCCCCACTGCTAGCTACGGGAAGGTTCTATGAACAGAAGTCAGCCAATCGGATCCGCTTTCAGTTCCTTCACTCCATGGCCCTGGAGAAGTGGGATCGATCAGCGAGACCGGGATCGAGCGGGCCAGCGGCGAAGCCGCGAATCCCCCAGACCTCCATCTCCATCTCGATCTTCACACAACGTTTGCACCGTGCAAATAACAGGCAGCACAACACACCATAAGGCTTAAGACTTTAGATTCGCTCATGCTTTTGCTCCTCTGACGACAAGTTCAGTTTGGGGATGGCTTAGTCCAGTCCCTTCACGCTGGCGTCTGATTCATTGGACGAATTCTTGCAATCTACGGACCCTGGGCCTTGCTGGTGTGTTTTTCGCTTGGTGCCATCTCGGCGCTTGCGGTTTGTGGACAGATCGAGACCGAGGTCGAGATCGAGAGAAACAGCGGCTTCGCCGCAAGTGAGACGTCAGACGGTCAGACATTCAGACGTCAGACAGATTAGCAGCTTTGCCGCAGAGACGATAGAAGATAGACGTTAGATGGCATAGGGATAGGTTGAAGGGGTTGGAAAGGTTGAATTGGTATTCTCTCGCTCTATCCAGTCTTCTCGTTAGTGAATTCTTACCCTATCCCGTCATTTCGAGCGGTGGCAGCATGCTGTGTGTCTTTGCTGTTAAAAATCGCTACAGCTTCGAGGAGCCCCGAAATCTCTCAGGCAGATGACTGTGACGGTGCTACTAAGATAGATTTTGGGAAAGGAATTGGGGCGCTGCGGCTTTGCCACAGAGATTATAGACGATAGATAGGAGAAAGATTTGGTTGGGCGGATTGGACCTGTCGACTCAATCTGGAGGCGTTAATACTTATATTCATTTATATGAATTGTACCGTGGGACAGAAAATCAATTTTTAGGATCCTGCGGTACTTTTATGTACTATTGTGTTTATTAATAATCACAAATTTTTTCGCTCAAGAAGACAGAAAATGGCATGAACTTAGGGTATAATAAAATAAAAAGTGAATTAAAGAATGAACCTGAAGCATCGGTACAGGGTATGCTATTTGATGATTGGTATGAGACAAATGTATTTCCCCGGTAATCGGTGCCCGTATATCATGGAAGCCATATATTTGTATCGTTGACGGGAGGATACTATGGAATATATTGGTCATACCGACGGAGAAAGAGTTCAGCTGTTACAAAATCATCTTGATGGGACAGCAGAGTTAGCTGGTCGTTTTGCTGCTGCTCTGGGGCTTGAATTGTTGGGAAAAACTCTTGGAAAAAATCATGATTTGGGCAAGTACAGTTCATTATTTCAGGAATATATCCGGGGACAGAAAAAGCGCGGTGGGGATCACTCTACTGCCGGCGCCCGCTACTTCTGGGACAACCGCAAAGAGGCAGGACCGGCTGCATTGATGGGGGCATTCTGTATATCCGGACATCACTGTGGCCTTCTGAATGGAGGAGTAAAAACAAATAATACTGGTGATCCTACACTTTGGGGTCGTATGAAGAAAGAAATCCCTGAATATAAAGATATCTCGGCACATGGAATCATGGACCGGGATCTTTTGCGTGCTGATTTGAATCGTTTTGGACGGGGCTCTATGGATCGGATGATGCTGATTCGTATGCTATTTTCCTGCCTGGTAGATGCGGATTTCCTAGATACAGAAAACTTTATGAGCCAGGGATCAAAGAAACGGGGAGGTTTTGCATCTATTGAAGAACTACATGATAGATTCTCCGGGGAACTGTCAAAGCGGGGCTATTTGAATCCCAAAAACCGTATCAATGAAAAACGCAGCCAGATTTTATCTACCTGTATAACCAAAGGAAAGGGTGGATCCGGTCTTTATACGCTGACCGTTCCCACAGGTGGAGGAAAGACAATTTCTTCCATGGCCTTTGCTATGGAGCAGACGGTGACGCAGCATAAAAGGCGAATCATCTATGTGATTCCCTATTTGTCCATTATCGAGCAGACGGCGAAGATTTTTAAAGATTTTCTTGGTAATGAGAATGTGCTGGAAAGCCACAGCAATGTAAGCTATGACGAAGTGGACGAATCTGTGGCGGACCGCAAGAAGCTGGCAGCGGAGAACTGGGACGCACCAGTCATAATTACGACCAATGAACAGTTTTGGGAGTCCCTGTACGCGAATCGGACATCGAAGTGTCGTAAGCTCCACAATATTGTGGATAGCGTCATCATTTTTGATGAGGCCCAGATGTTGCCCCTTGATTTCCTCAAGCCCTGCCTCAATGCCTTGGAAGAACTGGTGAAATATTATGGATGTACGGCGGTTCTCTGCAGCGCAACACAACCGGAACTGAAGAAATATCTGACACAGACGCCGGTGGAAATTATGGAAAATATTCCGGACCTGTACAGATTTTTCAATCGGGTGACCTATGCCTATGATGGAAAGGTGACCTATGACTATGTGGCAGATAAAATGGGCAGCAGTACCCAGGCTTTGTGTATTGCATCCACCAAAAAAGAGGCGGGAGAGATATTTTCCCGTCTGGGTGAAGACAGCTTTTATCTTTCCACCAATTTATGCCCGGCCCATAGAATGAAAGTGATTGAAGAGATTAAGAGAAGGCTTCAGGAGAAGGAGCCCTGTCATGTAGTTTCGACCAGCATTATTTCTGTGGGTGTAGACGTGGACTTTCCTGTGGTCTATCTGGAGTATTCAGGATTGGATAGTCTCATCCAGGGAGCCGGCCGGTGTAACAGGGAGGGGAAAATAGCTGCGAATCAGAGTATAGCCCATATCTTTCGTACAGAAAAGGAAATGGGAAGCCCCTTCATGCAAAAAGAAAAGCAGGTGACCAATATGATTATGGGGGACTGCCCTGTTAACGAGATAGCTGGCCCTGCATCTATAGCCCGGTATTACCGATCCTGGTATCAGAGTAATGAAGGGAACATGGATAAAAAAGCAATTCTGCCTAAATCAGATATTCTGGCTTTTGCGGATATTGGGAAAGTATTCAAACTAATCAGTAGTTCGACAAAGTCAGTATTTATTCCCTGGGATGACCGGGCTAAAGAAATCATGAACCGGCTGCAGCAGGGGATACGTACAAGGGATCTCATGAGGGAAGCTGGGAAATACATGGTCAATGTAAGATGCAGCTTCGATAACCATGTACCTGCTCCATTTTCTATTCTTTTGGAACAGGGCGCTATCAGCTATTTCCCTGGCGATTCAGAAATGGCCTATCTGATAAATCCGGAATTTTATGACGATAAAGAGGGGCTGAGGATTGAAGAAAAGGAGGGAGTTGGCATTATGTGGTAAAACAGAGCAAGTCGTGACTCGTTAATTTCCCTGGTTGTACGGTTGTGGTTGTACAACTAAATACAAATATTTCAATTCCCATCTGTAGACCGCATTGAGTCTACTTCTTACGGATGCCAGCCCTGTGATAGCAAAGTAAAAAAGATTTTTCTGTCATACTATTGACAGATGAGACGTGTGATAATAATAGATAGGCACAGAGTAAAAATAAATGAATATTGAAAGGAGGATATTATGGCGTATGGAGTAAAAATTGAGTGTTGGGGCAGGTATGCCTGCTTCACGAGGCCCGAAATGAAGGTGGAAAGAGTATCTTATGATATAATGACTCCCTCTGCAGCTCGGGGACTGGTAGAAGCTATTTTCTGGCATCCGGGGCTTCGCTACGTGATTGATGAGATTGACCTGCTGAGTCCGATCAGATATACGAATATCCGCAGGAATGAGGTAAAATCAAAGATTCCTGAGTCCACGGTTATGAGCAATGCTAAAAACCATCGGGACATGTATCTCTGCACCAAAAAAGATATCCAGCAGCGGGCTGCTGAAGTACTGAAAGATGTGAAGTACTGTATCCACCTTCACTTCGAAATGACCGATAAGGCGAATGCAAGCGATAATCCGGGGAAATTTCGGGAAATGCTATGCCGAAGGGCCAGAAAGGGACAATGCTACCACCAGCCTTATTTAGGATGCCGCGAATTTCCGGCGGGATTCCGTCTCGTCGAAGATGATGAACCCGTAGTCCCCTATCCGGAAACGCGGGATCTGGGTTTTATGCTGTATGACATGGATTATTCAGATACGAAGAATATTATCCCTGAATTTTTCCATGCCCGGTTGGAAAAGGGAGTCATGGATCTCCGGAATTGTGAGGTGCATCGATGATACTGCAGTCACTGGTTCATCTGTATGATGAACTCAGCCGTCAGGGAAAGGTAGCCAAAGAGGGATGGGGGATTGCAAAAGTATCCCATCGTCTGGTAATCAATACATCCGGACAGCTGATAGGCATTATTTCTGCTCGGAGAAAAGTCCTCCGCGGGAAGAAAGAGAAGGAAATTCCTACAGAAATGATTGTGCCTCTTCCGGTTATCCGGGCAGTAGGAATCAAAGCTAATTTTCTCTGCGACTCTTCCAGCTATATGCTGGGAGTCGATGATAAGGGAAAGCCGGAAAGAACCCGGAAATGTTTTGAAGCGTCTAAAGAACTTCATCACCATATCCTGGATCACTGCACATCCATGGAAGCCAAAGCGATCCTTGCGTTTTTTGACTCCTGGGATGTAACCAAAGCATTAGATAATCATTTTGTAAAAGATAATCTGGATGATATACTGGCGGGTTCCAATTTTCTCCTTCAAATAGATGGGACCGATGCCACAGAGGTTCCTGAAATCAGGGAAGCCTGGGAAAAGTATTATAACGGTACCGGTTCCGGGGAAGCCGATTCTGCTGTTGGCCCCTGCCTGGTGACAGGGAAAGAGAACCAGCCCATAGCAGTCCTCCATCCCAAAATCAAAGGAGTCATGGGAGCACAATCCAGTGGCGCCAACCTTGTCTCCTTTAATGCGGCGGCTTTCTGCTCTTACGGACATGATGGGGAGCAGGGAAAGAATGCCCCGGTCAGTGAAGAGGCCGCTCTTGCCTATGGTACGGCGCTGAATTATCTTCTGGCCGATGACAGGCACCGGAAAATCTTTGGAGATACCACTGTTGTTTATTGGTCAGAACATGCCGCCGATGTTTACCAGGACTGCTTTATGGATATGCTTGGAGATGACAGTGGCATTGGGGACAAAGAACTGGATGATATTCTTGCTTCTATTAAAAATGGAGTGCCTGCAGATTTGAATGGGGTAACCATCGATCCGGAAGAACCTTTCTATATCCTGGGCCTGGCACCCAGCGCCGCGCGGATATCTGTGAGATTCTTCTTCAGAAATACCTTTGGCAATGTTATTTCAGCATTGGAGGCCCACCAGGAAAGGATGAGGCTGGTTCATGCATCCTGGGAAAAGGACAGAATCCCCTTATGGCAGATTTTGAAAGCCACAGCCAATCCCCATTCCAAGGATTCCGCATCTTCTCCTCTTCTTGCAGGAAGCCTTATGGTTTCCATATTTAATAACAGCCGATATCCGGAAGCAGTATACCAGAATATACTGCGCAGGATTTACTCTGACAGAGATGAAGCGGCGGATGCAGGAAAGAAGGCTATACAAAAAGTCAGTTATGTGAAGGCGGCATTTATTAAAGCCTGCCTTTTAAAGAATTATCAGAAAGATTGGGAGGGAAAAATCCAAATGGCAGTAAACGAGAAATGCAATGACGTATCTTATGTATTGGGGAGACTGTTCTCGGTGTTGGAGAATATCCAGCAGGCAGCAAATCCGAATATTAATACCACCATCAAGGACAGGTATTTCAATTCCGCCTGTGCTACACCGGCTTCCGTATTCCCGGTACTCCTGAAACTGGCGAATGCCCATCTTGGGAAACTGGACCAGCCCAAAGCTGTATTCTTTAAGAAGAAACTGGGAGCACTGATGGATAAGATTGTAATGCCCGATACCGGGACTCCGCTTCCCCATCGTCTGACGCTGGATGAACAGGGGGCTTTTGTCCTCGGCTATTATCAGGAAACACAGGAACGCTTCGCAGGTAAAAAGGAGGAAAAATAAGATGGCAGATGTAATTCACAACCGGTATGACTTCGTAGTACTTTTTGATGTGACCAATGGTAACCCTAATGGAGATCCTGACGCAGGCAACCTGCCGCGGGTAGATCCGGAGACTGGTCTGGGACTAGTAACCGATGTATGTCTGAAGAGAAAAATCCGCAACTATGTGGAAGCAGCTAAAGAAGGCGAAAAAGGATACCGCATCTATATCAAAGAAAACGTCCCCCTGGAACAGAGTGATAAAGAAGCACTGGACTATATCGGCGCTAAGGATATCAAAGACCTTAAGAAAAAAGACCCCGATGCCGATGTGAAGATCCGTGATTTCATGTGTTCCAATTTCTATGATATCCGTACCTTTGGTGCTGTTATGACTACATTTGTGAAAGGTGCCCTGAACTGTGGACAGGTTCGTGGACCGGTACAGCTTGGCTTTGCAAGGAGCATCGATCCCATTGCTCCCCAGGAAGTGACCATTACCCGTGTGGCTATTACTACGACCAAGGATGCACAGAATAAATCCACAGAAATGGGCCGCAAATACATTGTTCCCTATGCCCTGTACCAGGCCGAAGGCTATGTCTCTGCTAACCTTGCCAGAAAATCTACGGGCTTTACAGAAGATGATCTGGCACTCCTCTGGAAAGCCATTATCAACATGTTTGAAAATGACCACTCCGCCGCTCGGGGCAATATGGCAGTTCGGGAGCTGATTGTTTTCAAACATGACAGTGAGCTTGGTAACGCACCATCCTATAAACTGTTTGAAAGAGTCCATGTACAGAAAAAGGATGAGGACAAGGTACCTCGTTCCTACGATGACTATGAAGTGACCGTAGATACAGACAATCTGCCCCAGGGTGTGACCTGCCAGCGTATGATCTGATATGGCTTACCCGGAAGAGGAATACCTCATGATTTCCGGTATACAGCACTTTATCTTCTGCCGTCGGCAGTGGGCACTGATCCATGTGGAACAGCAATGGGCAGATAACCGGCTGACGGCGGAAGGGGAAGTGATGCACCGGAATGCCCATAAGGACAGTTTCGTAGAGAAAAGACCGGGGATCCTTGTGACGAGAGGGCTGCGGGTCTCTTCGGCCGCCTTGGGGATGACTGGCCAGTGTGACGTGGTGGAATTCCGGTCCGCCGATTCCGGCGCTGTAATTCATGGGCACTGGGGATACTGGGATGTGATTCCCGTGGAATACAAACGGGGAAAAGATAAAGAGGACGAGTCGGATATCTGCCAGCTCTGCTGCGAGGCCATGTGCCTGGAAGAAATGCTGGGCTGCGAAATTCCCTATGCCTATCTTTTCTATCATGAGATCCGGCGGCGCAGAAAGGTGGAACTCACCGGCGCTCTTCGCGAGACAGTTCGAAAAGTGACTGAAGAAATGCATGAATATTTCCGGCGGGGTTATACACCGAAAGTCAGGACATCCCAGAAGTGCCGCTCCTGCTCTCTCCGGGATGTGTGCCTGCCGAAGCTCTGCAGGAAGATTTCCGCTAAGGGCTATCTGGAAAAGATGCTGCGGGAGGGGGAAAACTTATGAGAAAATTGTTGAATACCCTCTTTGTTACATCGGAAGACCTGTATCTGTCTCTGGAAAACGGAAATATTGAGGCCTGGCAGGGGAAGGAAAAGGTGGCCCAGATTCCACTGATTAATCTGGAGAATATCTTTTACTTCGGGTACAAAGGAGCCAGTCCGGCGCTTCTGGGAGAATGTGTGAAGCGGCGCATTGGGTTCTGCTTTCTCACGCCCCATGGAAGGTTCCTGGCCCGGGCCAGTGGCCTCACAGCAGGTAATATTTTCCTTCACAAAGAGCAGTACCGCATGTCCGATGGGGAAGAGAAGAGCCTTCCTGCCGCCAAAGCTATGATTGCAGGAAAAATCCTGAATACCCGTACCGTACTGATGCGGGCACTTAGGGACCATCCCCTGTCTTTGGATGAAGAACTTTTCCGGAACCACATACAGGATCTCCTGCAGGCAGCCCGGTGTGCCGCCGATGCTTCAAGCCTCGATGAGCTTCGAGGTATCGAAGGGAATGCAGCCCAATCCTATTTCAGCCTTCTGAATTTCCTGATACTGAATGATAAAAAGCACTTTTACTTCAGAGGACGGAATAAGCGGCCTCCCCTGGATCCCATGAATGCGCTACTGTCATTTACCTATACCATACTGGCCCATGACTGCGCCTCTGCCCTGGAAGCGGCGGGACTGGATTCCTATGCCGGCTTCCTCCATCGAGACCGGCCGGGCAGGCAGTCCCTTGCCCTGGACCTGATGGAAGAATTCAGGAGCATCTATGCGGATCGTTTTATACTGACCCTGGTGAATAATCGCGTCATCTCTGCGAAAAATTTCGAAAAGAAAGAAGATGGCGCCGTATGGCTGAATCAGGAGGGAAGAAAGAGTCTCCTTACCCATTGGCAGGAAAGAAAAAAGGAAGTCATTACCCATCCTTTTCTCCAGGAGAAAATAGCCTGGGGCCTGATTCCCTACGTACAGGCACTTCTTCTGGCACGGTATATCCGGGGTGATCTGGATGGCTATCCCCCTTTTGTATGGAAGTGATACTATGCTTCTGCTCATTACCTACGACGTAAATACCACCACCGCTGCCGGCAGGAAACGGCTCCGAAAAGTGGCGAAATGCTGCACAGCCCATGGCCAGCGGGTCCAGAACTCCGTCTTTGAATGCAGCGTAGATGAGGCCCAGGCGACTCTCCTCAAAGGGCAGCTGAAGGAGCTGATCGATGAAAAAAGTGACAGCCTGCGGTTCTATAACCTCGGGAACCATTATCAGAGTAAAATAGTCCATATGGGGTCTAAGAAAGGCTATGACCCCGGCGGGACTATGATTTTGTAGGCGCGAACCATAAGCGCCCAGGGGGGAATTTCAGAATTCTGTCAGATGGCAGCAGCCTGTAAAACAGGGTTCGCGGAATAGGACCTCCCAAATGCGATGAAATGGAATCATTTTCATCGCACAGTCGCTCCCCATGCGGGAGCGTGGATTGAAATA
>ERZ1034949.1011-NODE-1011-length-14819-cov-8.122121_pt1 | contig 14819 bp, 12 predicted proteins | sample MGYA00520590_ERZ1034949 | MGnify/ENA primary metagenome ERZ1034949 (study PRJEB33766, sample SAMN09781752) | gut metagenome | biome: gut microbiome | host: Homo sapiens | place: Madagascar | study: EMG produced TPA metagenomics assembly of the PRJNA485056 data... | reverse complement strand
GTGGTAACCAAATAAAATACATTACCTCACACACGAACCCGTTAACCCAAATTTTTTACTAAAAAGGAGTGTTGATTTTATGCAGAAATATATTGAGTTATTAAGAAAACCTATGCAGGTAAAACCAGAAAGTTTGCGGGCCGCTCGTCAGAAAAGTAGTTCCACCCCACCTCATGTATATCGTTTAAACTATAATGAAAGCCCTTATGGTCTTGGTCCTCTATCAGAGGAAGCTTTAGAAAAAGCAATAAAAACTCCATATGTTTATCCGGACTGGTTCTCTGTAGAATTAAAAACCAATATTGCAAAATTGTATGATCTGGATTTTGAGAACGTTGTTGTAGGACCTGGTTCCAGTGCAATGATTAATATGTTAGGAGAATTGTTTATCAACCCCGGCGATGAATTCATCTTCGGAGATCCAAGTTATGAAGCTTTCCGTGATGTTGCCAATGATTATGGTGCTGTAACGGTTCCGGTTCCGCTCGATGATGATATGAATTACGATTTGGATGCAATGCTTGCCGCAGTTACCGATAAGACAAAAATTCTTGTTGTTGTCAATCCAAATAATCCGACCGGCACCTTCATTGACTCAAAGAAATTAGAAGATTTTATTCGAAAAGTGCCAAAGCATGTGATTACGGTAATTGATGAGGCTTATCTGGAATTTGTCACAGACGAAAATTGTTACAGCATGTTGAAACTTATCAAAGAAGGCATCGACAAACCATTAGTTATTATGAAAACCTTTTCAAAGATATACGGAATGGCTGGTTTACGTGTCGGTTATGCGATTACAGATCCTGTTATGGCAGATCATTTTGGCAAATCAAGCAATGCATGGAATGTAAGTTTTATTGGTCAGAAAACTGCTGCTGCTGCCACATTAGATCAGGAACATGTTTCGATGGTCAAAAATATAAATGCGCAGGAACGTGATAAAGTCACCAAAGTCCTCCGTTCATTAAACTGTAAAGTATACGACTCCCAGACAAACTTTATTTTGTTCAAAGCACCTATCGATAACATGGAAGTCTATGCAAAGCTGGAAGAACAGGATGTCTTAATTGGAGCACCTATCGGTATGAACCGTGTAAGTCTTGGGAATCCCGAAATGAATGAAAAATTTATTAAAATCATGAAAGAAATCCTTTCCTAAATGCATAATAAAAAGTGTGCGATTAACGCACACTTTTGCGCGTAAGCGCACACAAATTTTTAAAAAGTTTACACCTTGGATCTATTGCATGATCAGATTATGCAGCAGATAACTACGAATCACAATTGCCATTTCTTCATTTGCTGTATTCTCCGGCAAATTAAGAAGCTGCTCTGCTTTTCGAATGCGATACCGCACCGTATTGCTATGCTGAAATAATTCTTCCGATGTCTTGGCATAATCCCCATTATTTTTTATATATGAAATTACTGTTTCTAATAAGTTTACATCATGAGAGGCATCATATTTCTGTAATACGAAAATACTGTCTTCCACTTCATGATATAGTATTGGATTATTTACAATTGACATGATATATTTGTAGACTCCAATCTTGGAGTAGGCCATATTATTATATTCCATAAACTGACTCACAACGTTCGCATTCTTTGCCTTCATAACAGATTCATTTAATCTCTCCAATGTCATCAGTTCATCACATATTCCAATATAAAAAGATTCCGGCTGAAATCCTGCATTTATCAAAATATCATACACATGGTTCACAATCTCCTGATAGGTTTCCGGTAGCTTTTCCTCCATATAAGAACAAATTAATACAACCCCATGCCCCATTTTTACAAAAGAATAATCGTGAATCTTTGTATCGCGATACTGCCGATACATTAATCTGTCAAAATATGTATGTATCTTTAAATTATTCAAAGTATCCCCGGACGATATACTTACCGTAATAATATTTGAATAAAAATTGGGATTAATCTCTAATGCTATTTTTTTAATCGTATTTGGTTGATGCTTTTCATTTAATATCGAATTCAATTTTTCTTCTGCAACAACATACTGCGCACGCGTCTTCATAGATTCATTTATGCAAATAATCAAGTCTTCCATAAACTGATCATAAAATGTAAGTAATGGAATATGATAAATTTTTGCCAGTTCAATAATATCCTGTGGCAGTTCCTTTTCCGGTGCTATTTTTATTGCAATTGCGGATACCTGTTTTTGAATCAATGTCTTTAATGTCCCATTTACTAATTCAGGATCTTTATCTGCAAAAAAATAAGAAAGTAAAACAAAATAGCCATATCCATATCCGTCATATTCGATTCTACTGCTTTCATATTCCAATATAACGGTAGCATTCACCAAATTATCCAGATATTTTTCGCCACAAATTATTTTAAAATCCTTAAATAATGCCAATTTCAATATTTCACTAATTTGTATCATACTATTCCCTCTTTTCCTCATCTTGAACACTTTACACAACTAAAACAAGGGCATTGATATCCTCTATCAACGCCCTTGTTGCCTAAGAAAAACAATAGCACAACTCCATATGCTTGTAAATAAAAATTTAAATACTTTTATTCTACAATGATTACTCTTTAAATTTAATTTATACTACTGAATTCAATATCATGTATGTGGGTTTCCCCAAAAAATTTCCAAATGTAACCTGCAAATTTAAAATTGATTGTAATTGCTTTCACATGCTATAATAAAAGTAACCATATGGCAGGAAGGCTGCTCTTAATTTTATTTGCACATACAAATGAATGAGAGGAAGGTATATGGGAGAAAAAGATGTATCGGAAAAAATTCTGGAGGACTACAATGACGTGTTTTCGGACATTATCAATGGATTGGTATTTAAAGGAGAACAGGTAGTACAACCGGAAGAACTCCGCAATTCTGCAGTGCATTCGCAGTATAAGGCGGACGATAACAAGTTACATGAACTGGAACGGGATGTTACAAAGCACTGGGTGGGGCACGCGGCAGAGCTTGCAATTGCAGGCTTTAAGAATGAAACAAAAGTAGAAAAATAGATGCCCTTCCGGGTATTTGGGTATGATGGGGCTGCATACCGGAGCTAGCTGTTGAACCGGAAAAAAACGGTAGTTCCGGTTGTGACGTTTGTGCTTTATTTCGGCACAGAGCAAAGATGGACACAGAAGAAAAATATCCGATCACTGATGGAAATTCCGAAGGGGTTAGAGGAATATGTGAATGATTTTAGAATTCACGTATTTGAAATCGCATGGCTGACCGAGGAAGAAATCAACCGGTTTCAGAGTGATTTTAAAGTTGTAGCAAATTTTTTTGCAAACAAACGTAAGAATAAAAATTATATTCCGGATGATGAAACACAGATCCGGCATGTGGATGAAGTATTGAAATTATTATCTGTCATGACAGGGGATTCTTCGTATGAAAAAATTCTGGCTGGAAAGGGAAAGCATGAGGAGGTGCATAGTATGTGTGATGTAGCAGAGCGATTGAAAAATGCCGGTTGGGCAGAGGGATGGACGAAAGGTCTGAAGGAAGGGAAGAAAGAAGGCCCGAAAGAAGGGAAGGAAGAAGGCTTAAAAGAAGGGAAAGAAGAAGGCCTGAAAGAAGGATTGAAGGAAGGACAGTTGCTATTAGTAGAACTCCTCAGACCGCGAAAATGCTGTACTGCTAATCAATGAAGCTATTGCATCTGGTGCATCCTGCAAAAAAGCCTGTTGGACTGTTTGGATTGTGAATTTCAATACATCTCATGTTACGGTTTATCCAACGTGCCCTTTGGCTATGTGAAGTTGCTGATCCAATTTCAAGACATCTCATGTTACGGTTTATCATTACCATTGAGGAACACGAAAAACAGGTAATTAAATTTCAATACATCTCATGTTACGGTTTATCAGATTAAAACCCATATAGAGTATAGGGTTATGTAATTTCAATACATCTCATGTTACGGTTTATCTGATGGGAAAGAAATTGACAAAAAGATTGCAAAGAAATTTCAATACATCTCATGTTACGGTTTATCTCCTTCTCCTCCAATCAATGCACGTAGCAATGGATCATTTCAATACATCTCATGTTACGGTTTATCATGTGGAACTTGGTTGTGAATTTAATGACCAGTAATTTCAATACATCTCATGTTACGGTTTATCATAGCCCAAATGTAAAGAAATAAGGAGGCAGGAAAATTTCAATACATCTCATGTTACGGTTTATCGCAAGAGATACGAGAGAAAAGCGGCGGCAGCAGTATTTCAATACATCTCATGTTACGGTTTATCACAATAACTACTGGTCTTTAGATTGCTGGAATGAATTTCAATACATCTCATGTTACGGTTTATCTTCGAGAACCAGATAAGACGCTCTGGTGTAAGTTGATTTCAATACATCTCATGTTACGGTTTATCTGATCAATCCCCCTTTTGATTGATTATATCAGAGAAATTTCAATACATCTCATGTTACGGTTTATCACGATCCACACGCATTTTGTAAAAATTCTCCGGACATTTCAATACATCTCATGTTACGGTTTATCAATAGCTGCCAGATAGTCATTAACTTCCTCCGCCATTTCAATACATCTCATGTTACGGTTTATCCGGAACCGGAGATATGTTTGTTCCTGTAGCAGTCGAATTTCAATACATCTCATGTTACGGTTTATCTTACGAGAGATTGAGTAATGAGATTTTAGGAAAGATTTCAATACATCTCATGTTACGGTTTATCTTTCTTGACTTTTGGCACAAAACTTGGTATAATAATATTTCAATACATCTCATGTTACGGTTTATCGGGAAAGAGATTTATACAAAGACCTTTACGAGAGATATTTCAATACATCTCATGTTACGGTTTATCAAAGAAATATTCGGAGAAGTTGAGGAGGCATAGAAATTTCAATACATCTCATGTTACGGTTTATCCTTATTTCCAATCAGCACCCGACGAATTAGACCAAAATTTCAATACATCTCATGTTACGGTTTATCAGTCTTTCGAATCAACCGTAAAATCATTTTTAAATTATTTCAATACATCTCATGTTACGGTTTATCACAGCCCCCTGAATCTGGCTCTTGAGCCGTTCAAGATTTCAATACATCTCATGTTACGGTTTATCAATTCATAGTCGAGTTTTACCTCTCTACCAATCAAATTTCAATACATCTCATGTTACGGTTTATCCGCATTGTCGGAAATGTTCCAGCAGCTTCTGCTCCATTTCAATACATCTCATGTTACGGTTTATCAGACAATGCTGGGGGATCAGCCGACACAATAACAAATTTCAATACATCTCATGTTACGGTTTATCAGGTAAGCACAACAGAAAAAGCAGCATCCGACGCAAATTTCAATACATCTCATGTTACGGTTTATCAATGAAACATACAGGACACTGGTAAGAAAGGACGGAATTTCAATACATCTCATGTTACGGTTTATCTTTTCCACTCCCCTAACCAGTTATGGCGGATCAAGATTTCAATACATCTCATGTTACGGTTTATCGATAATACCGATAGTGGTATCTTGTCTAGCATTGTATTTCAATACATCTCATGTTACGGTTTATCCATGGCGGGACAGGATAGATGTGTTTTGTTTAGCAATTTCAATACATCTCATGTTACGGTTTATCTAATGATTTTAAGCCATTCTTATCTTGGCATCTTTCATCATTTCCTTCATTTTACGTCATTTCAGCATTTTTTACCAGCCGATTATAAAATTTAACCATTTTATTTTTCTTCTCTTGTTTTCCTTGTATTCACAACATTCTTTAAATATTTTCACTTTGACACCTGGTAAAAATTTTTAAATCATAAGATCCTCTCCTGTAGAACAGCCCTCACTACCTATGATCTCTTCTCCAAACACATTATCATTCATCAATTTGATAATACACACAAAATCTTCCTGTTTATTTATCACCTGCTTCAACTCATTTCTAAGCTTTATACAGTTTGAAGGTGTAATTTCACCACGGAAAACAGATTTCTGAAAATGGGAAAGATACTTTTTGCATATCTTAAAAACTTTCTGAACACGCTTTTCCCCTACATCATAGAACAAAAATGCATAATTATAATTCAACTGTTTTTTCATAACTACATGCCCTCCTTCAGAGAAAACGGAACAAACTCCTTTTCTTCCAGAATGTTTTTTATAAGCTTGTAGCAATCTAATTTCATTGCTGTGCGATAGGACACTTTTCTTTTTAATTTTGGATGCATAAAAACACTTTCTAACCTTCCTTCAAAGGCTTCAATAAATATTTTACGCCCCTCCTCGTTCAGCACACAATAATTTACATTCTTTTCGAAATGTTTTTCCACTTGTAGCCTGCGGTTATTTACCAGATCAAAAATTGTACGAAAAACAATCACTGGCTTAAATACTTCACTTAAATCCAGACTCAAAGAAAATCTTCCCTCTGACGGTTCATGCAAAAAACTAATCCTCTGATCCAGATGTGTCTGATAAATTGCAGAAATTGTTTTCGTATATAATAAGGTGTTTCCAAATGATACCAGAGCATTCATTGGATTATCCGGCGGACGTTTTACTCTCTTATTCATGACAAAATCCTCTGGAAGAAAATATTTAAAATCCGCGTAGAAACGCATCCATACTTCTCCCTCATACGCCAGAAGTTCTTTGATTTCCTGTGCCTGTTCTACATTAAGGAAAAAATTCTGTTTAATCCAGTCTATTGTCTCCTTCACTTCTTTTTTATCATGCTTATAATAATGATACAAAATCTCATAAATGTTCAATCCAATCCCTTTTACAATGGCCTTTGCAACACTCATCCGGTCATTTGTAAACTTTTCTACCTGTTTCACCAAAAGTTTTCCACTCAAATAATGATCTCTCGGATAATAAGTTCCACTATATCCACCATAGTAATTAAAAAAATGCACGATAATATTGTTTTGTGCCAGAAAATCCAGTAATTTTGTGTTTATGCTTACCTCATTAAAACAATAAATTTCTTTTGTATTTTCAACCGGAAGATAAACGTTTTTGCCATCCTTGCGAAAACATAACGAATTATCCTTTCTGGAAAGTTCCCCCATTGACATAATATATCTTGTACTTCCCATCTCCCCTTCTCCTTTCTGCATATGGCCAATTACAATTTACTCAGCATTAAACTTTCATATATAACAATATTCATAATACGCACATTTTTTACAGGTACTTTTATGAATACATTCCGGAGGTTCATCTTGCGCAAGTAATTGTTCAATCTCTTTTATATACTCCTGTAACTCTTTTTCTGCCTCCTCCGTCAGTTCCAAAATTACAACCTTTTTATCTTTCCTGTTTTTTTCTACAAATTCAAGCTTTCCTTTTCTGACAATTCCTTTTGACTTTAAAATGCTGAGATAAAATAATAACTGCCATTTTGCTGCTTCCTCATCTGCATCTGATTTTTTTATCTCTGTAAGGTATTCCTTGGTCAACTGGTCCAGCCGGATATTATCAATTGCAATCTCGGTATTTTTATGTCCCTGCGCTTTTTCCTCATGAATTACTTTTCCGATCTTAACCTGTTCACTGTTGTCCTCCAGATTCAATCGGTTTCCATGCAAATAACATTGCCTTTTACAATGAAAATAATAATTGATAAGTGTTCCATTTACCCGCATAAATCCCCCTATAAAAACAAATCTGTATCGTCACTAAACAATTCTCTCTTTAAAACTCCATTTTCATCAAAGTATTCCTCTCCATTTTCGATAAAATACAAATCACCGATATGCTCATTTGCCTCAACCAATGCGGAATTCTTAAACTGGTAAATAAAAGCATTCATTTCACTTCTCAAATCGTGCAGTCTGACCTTTTTTTCAGCATAATTCATCTGTGTATTTTCAAGCAGTTCTTTATATTCCCACCATAACATCCGACTATCAACATCCCCCAGTTTTCTTCCAAAACAAATGAAAATACCCTGGGTATTATCGTCAATCAGTTTCATTTTTTCTGCAACTTCCGGCATATTCAAAATTATTTTTATCAATCATTTCTCCTTTCTTTTTCAGGACTGGCAAAATATCGCTTTCATAAAAAGCAGAGAAATTTTTAGTTTCCAAAAATGTACGAATTTCCGGAACCATAAGTGTAACTCTCTCATCCCCGCGCACATCTTCTTTGTATATACTTTTCGCCTCATCCAGATTGAAAAAGTACACAACTCCGTCTTTTTTCCCGGACCGGTTAATACGCCCCATAAACTGCTCTTCACTGTCTAATCTGGAAATATCCTTAAAACCGATATCCATATCAATATCCACTCCAGCTTCAATGACCTGTGTGGCAACCAAAATCACCGATGACAGCCCTTTGATCTTTTCGATCAAATCTTTCCGTTCCTGAATGCTGCTGTCCCCTGTCATCAGGAACACAGATTCCACCCTTTCACCTAAAATACGATAAAATTCCTCCGCACTTGCTTTTTTGATAAACTCGATCAGTACCTTTTTATTCTTATTTTCCAGAACATGCTCTGCCAAGGATTCCAGTGTTATATCTTCCTCTAACAGATCGTATTTTGGAACGACTCTCTCCCGGAACATTTTATGATGAAAATATTTTAAACAATCCGAAAGTAACCGGACCGCATTTTCTTTATGATCGGTCAGCACTTCCAGATTCGGCAATGTTGCCGACATAATAATCACCTTGATATCCAGAAGTTCCGCAAACTCTTTCAGAAAAGCGATCATTTCACTCCACAAATTGATCTTATAACTTTGAATTTCATCCAGAACAATAACCGAATGACATAACTGTTGAAAACCAAAGACATCTTCTTTCGCATTCCCAAACATTGTCCGAAACAACATGACATGGGTGGACAAAATAAATGGATAATTCAGGAACTGACGATCCAGTAAAATTTCCTGATACTTTTTGGAATTTTCCCTGTCCTCTTCCGCTTCTTTTTTATCTTTGAAAGGTACTAAGGAATTCACTACTGCAATCTGCGACATAATTTCCTTTTTGTTTCCAAATGTTTTTTCAAGAATACTCATGTTTTGTTCTACCAGAGTATTAAACGGATAAATATAAAACAGCTTTCTCAAATCTGAATTTTCCTGCATTAAAGTAAAACTTAAATTCATTGCCGTATTACTTTTACCACTTCCGGTAGGAGCTTCCAGATAAAAAACAGACTGATCTTTGTTCCTTTTTAAGTTCTCTTCCGCCTCTGAAAAAAGTTCTGTCCGAAGTATATTAATTTCACTTACCTGTTGCAGTTTTTCCGGTTCCATCGGATAGATTTCTCTTTGATAGTTTCGGATTTTTTTCTGCACTTCTCCGTCTTCATACTGCCGGATCAGCTGTTGAATATCCCCGAATTTTCCGAAATCTGTAACTTCGATTCCACTCATAAATTCCGAAGTTGCATAATAATCTGCTGCTGTCAAAAGCGAAAACTGTAATCTTATCCATGCATATAATCCAATCGCCTGTCCCTGCGTCTGCATTTCCAGCCGATTTTCCATATTACCTGTGAAATGTTTATATAGTTTTACAGTTTCGCCATTTTTCCATTTCTGATACCACTCCCATGCCTTTTCTCCAATTTCGGTATTCCCTTTTCCCAACAGTTCATTCATATATTCAGAAAAATCCGAAAGATTTCCATGATGTCTGGAAATCACATAGGAATACATATATGCAAAATCTTTGAGTTTCGTTCTCTCCTGCTTGTCCTCCAGCTGATTGATCCGTTCAATAAAATAATCCAGATAAAACATTGCCGATAATATGGAATGTCTGCTTCCAATTGCGTTATCCGGTGCCAGATCCATATGCCATGGATGCTTCATTTTATCTTTCTGAAAACGCGGGTTACATTTTCCAAAATCATGCCAGGTGACAATATTAACGGTCATTACATCAAATAAATATTTTCCTTCTTCACTGATTTCCTGCAAATACCGGTTTTTAAAATTGTCAAAAATACTGACCAGTCCTCTTTGTTCCACCATCCTTTTCCAATATTTCTGACACAATTTTGTATGCTCCTGCAAGGTTTCTTTTTTTTCTTTTCCTTCCAGCAGATGGGCAAAACACATATCTGGATCTTCTAGTACATCTCCAACATGAATCATATATTTTTCTACTTCCATAGGCTTCTCCTCTTGGTAATCTTCAACTCTTATTTCACAGAATACATTTTTCTATAAAAACTCTAATCAGACCACAGATTTTATCACTGTCCTATCCCTAAAAAGTATTTTCCGTGATAAAAATCCCCTGCCAGATAAAACAGGCAGGGGAGTCCTTACTTTTAATAAAAGGTCAGTATTTTATTTTCCAAACGGTATAGTGTACCGGTTTTAATATGTACATCCATATTCGTAAAACAAAATGTGTCATATTCATACAAATTTGTGTATCCATTCAACCGCACCGGAAGCTTTTCCTCATACTTAAATACTTCCCGCTCATCCTCATCATCCGGGAAAACTACATTCCCGGTTCCTTTTGGATACATACAGGATAAGACGGTCATTTCTGTTGAAATCTCTTCTATTGATACTTTTTTTGCGTTTGTAATGTCTGCCGGATGATCATTTTTCCCCAGATATGGAAAATAAACACAACGGTTCTGCAATAAATAATCTGCTATTTTTTCTGCTTCTGTACCATCAAGTAAAAGATAAATTTCCCATTTTGGATTTTCAAGCCACTGCTCTTTTACGATCAGGTTGCCCCCCTGCTCTCCTGATGCGTATCCCACAGAGTTATTAAAAATCTGGATTTTTTTCGGAATATATCCACGCTCATTTTGTGGAATTATGGATATTTTTATATCTTTGAGTCTTTCATAAAATTCCGGATAGTCTTCCACAGCCGGCTCTCCTTTTTTCGGACTTTCCCACTTTTTCTGCGCATATCCGCCATATCCAAGGATTGCCCCAAACATTCCAAGCAGCACCACTTTATGAATCTGCCCAAATGTATAATAATGATAGGTATTTACTTCCGGCTTCTTAAAAAAAGCATCCTTTCCGCTGAGTGTAAATTGCAATGCCTCCATAAATTACACCTCTTTTTGTGTGACAATGTTATATACCTGCACTCCTTTTCCTTCCGATACCAGTTTCGTGGTATATGGATTGTAATAAACTTCTATACTCTTAATCTTCTCCCGCATCTCATTTAAAATTTTCTCACATGCACTGATATCGATCGTATTCTGTTTATCCCCTTTTTCAAATGTAATATATTCTGACAAATTTGGCAGATATACTTCCGGATCTGTTTCTACAAAAAGAGCAAATTCATTTTCGCATCCCTCTTTTGCATTGGTTGCATACGCGGTAGCAGAAACCAACGCTGTTCTCTTAAAATTCTGATAATCTTCTTCTGTATAACCTTCGGTAACTCCGAGTGCCACCAGTTCTTTATATGCCAGAGGATTGATCACAAATGGATAGAAATAATGTGCTTCATTGCTTGTAACTTTAGTGCCCAATGTAGAATTTTTAGCTTCTTCATTTTTTTCACTGTCTTTTGACCCATCCCGGAACGGAGAGAGAATCTGCTGTTCCTCTGCAACCGTTCCATCATATTTATTAAATCCCTGACCAAACTGTACTGCACCTGTAATAGAGAAATTATTCTTGGCCTCTGCGAATGTAGCACCAAAATTCTTCACATCTACAGCAGACATCAGATTTGTCAAAACTTCCTTGGAATCTTTAGCATCTTTTAAATCTTTTACTCCAAAAATATTCTCATATCGTTCCTTTAATGAATTCGGAACCAAAGATCCATCTTTCTCGGAAAATTTCATGGACTTTATATACAGTACTTTCTTTCCTTCATTTTCCCACATTTTTTTCATCGGATACTTTAATGCCTTGTCACTTCCATACACAGTTCCATCCGACATACTTTTCGGATACCCCGTAAAATCAGCATTCCAGTTTGCCATAATAGAAGAAATTCCCAAGACCCCATATACTCTCTTTTCCATGTTACACTTCCTCCTTCTCTTTCTTGTTTGACTCATAAATCAAATTATTACTGATGTATCCTGCTACGATATCTTCCTGACTTACTTTTCCTTCCGGCAGATAACCACTAACCATCGCATATAACTGGTTAAAACGTTGTCCTGCCCGTTTGATCAAATAATTATATTTCATAAAATACTGATGCAGTCTTGTTTTGATCACATCATCACTTGTCGCATTAAAAAATGGATTTCCCAGCGAATGGACTCTGTTTTGTGTTTTACTTAATGAAATAAAATAATCTGCTAACTGTCCCACTGCATAGAAATATTCCATGTCGCTTTCTATTTCACAATCCTGCTGCTGATTGATTTTTTCCCGCAATGCATTTCGTATATCATGATATTTATCTGCCATATGATCTCCTCCAAAATATTCACTTAATGAACACATTAAATTAAACTGTTGTCTGACTTTTTTTGTATATCCGTTTTGCAGGGAGTTTTTGATCATGTCAAAACATACTCTGTGCAAAATGTGATCAATATTTGCCTCCCGTCCCTTATACAACCACGCAAAAATGGAAGCTCTCGACCAAATCAAATTTCTTTTAATTGCACCCTCAGCACCAAGCTGATCTTCCGGTGTAAAATAATTTCCAATTAGCCAGTTCGAAAATATAACCTCATTGATTACATCCTGCAATCCCTGCCGATTGGTATAGTCTTTATACCACTCTCCTGACGCATCGCATCCCAGCACATCATAGTAATGGAATATCTTTTGCAGCTCATATTTATAATCGACAATGGTATCCTGATGCAGAATTTCAACTTCTTTTCCTTTCTGGATTTGTATGAAGAAACCGGAAAACTCCCCTTTTACCATTTCCCCCTTCTTTTTAGGAAGTATCTTCTTTTTTTCATAATCAAAGAAAATATTCATACATCCCAAATTTGCCTGATTCATCAGATAGTCAAAAAATTTTCTCTGCTGCAACGCCTCCTGCGTTGTAATCATATAAGGAATCGTGACTTTACGCGTCTTATTTTCCAAAAATGGTTTCTTAGCATTTAAGCCAAGGTTATCATTTGGAAGGCCAAAAATCTGATCGTCCAGCTCCATATTATAATCATTTTTATTAAAGATTTTGGTCACAAGATATCGTTGCTCTTCTTTTATATAAAGTAACTCATCCTCTTCAAAGAAAATCTTTAAATAATTCTTTTTCTTTAAATTTAAACCAAGTTCATCCAGACAAAAGACATGTTCTTTCAGCCAATCCCGATGCTGCTCTAGCTTCTCCTGATCCACTTCCCCAATCTGATCTAAAATATAGTCGTACATTTTTCGCTCCTGTGGCTTTTTGTACTTTTCTGCCGGATTTTTTAACACATCAAAATAACGGTCGAGCGCCTGCATGTCCATTTTCCCGTTCTCAAAGCTTTCCCACTTCACCCAGAATGCACAGTAATTATTGGAATGTATGACTTTTTTCGGGTCCTGTGGCTTGTCCATGCTCACTAACCGGCTGTGATAATCATAAAATTTCAACTGATAATACGCATCCGATGCCTCATCCCAGTCTGTCTGTACAGTTCTGTTTTTTTTATCCATCGTAACCGTGCATTTTTCTACTTTTCCATCTTTATGTACAATCAGATAATCCCCATCTGCCGGAACATAGGTATCCAGAATCAGGTGATCCCCATCCCCACATAGCTGTTTGGTCTGTTCCAGTTGTTCGTTAAATATTTCAAGACAGTCCTTTAACATATTCGCTATCACCTCCCCTGTTATTTATAAATAACGATAATTGCAAAATCCAGCACCACGACTGTTCAATTCTCCAATCGCTGTCCCTAATATAAAATAGGTGAGTTCCTGTGCCTGCTTATTGTCCGCAATTTTGAGGTTGATTTTATCCCCAAGCAATTTTATTTTTTTGCTGTCATACGATAATGGAACCGGCTTTTTATTCAAAAATGTAATCTGCGTATACCACTGGAAATCCTCATTGACCTCTTCTCCCGTATACTGCTTATACTTTTTGACTGCATTGGAAAAAAGACGCTGCTCAAATACCTCTATCGGATATTTTCCCCTCCAATATCCATCTGCGAATTTAGTTACAACTGGTGTCAACGTATAAATCTCACTGATTGTTTTTTTCGGAAGAATCCGGTTTTCTGCCACCAGTCCCTTCAGTTCTCTGGTGTAATGATTTGGCAGGACTTTGGAGAAATATTTTGCCAGTTCTACATTGACTGTCCGAATCCGAAATGTATAGATATGATCCTTTAAATACCCACCGTCTTTTTCGATTGGATATAACATATCATAGGAATATAACTTATATTTGTTATCTTCGTGATATTTTATCCACTGATCGTCCAACCCCAAAGCAGAATCTATAAATGCTGCTTCTTTTCCCAATAATTGCTCTGTGGGAATATCCACTAGAGTATAAATTTTTAGTTTTATTTCATATACTGCTATTCCCATGATCTCCTCCATTATTGATTTGTTCTACCTGTTTTACATATTTAACTATAACACACACTTTTTTAAATTCCAATAAACAATAAATATTTGTAAACTATTACTATCAGCATCCTTTTATGCAAAAACAGCAGGAAACCCATGACCTCCATCATAAATTTTCTGTTCTTTATATAAAAATCAAATTCACCGATTGATAATGTTATATAGGAAATTATTATGGTGGAGAATGGTTGGATTCAGAAATATTTGAGGAATGGTAAGAAAAATGTTATGATAAATTCAAGTTTGCCGAAATATCTTTCTAACTTTCCCTATTTTACAGGCTTTTC
>ERZ1034949.1003-NODE-1003-length-14917-cov-5.642780_pt1 | contig 14917 bp, 11 predicted proteins | sample MGYA00520590_ERZ1034949 | MGnify/ENA primary metagenome ERZ1034949 (study PRJEB33766, sample SAMN09781752) | gut metagenome | biome: gut microbiome | host: Homo sapiens | place: Madagascar | study: EMG produced TPA metagenomics assembly of the PRJNA485056 data... | reverse complement strand
GCCCCATCCACCCCAGTAAGTCCTCCCTTAAGGGAGGGTTTGGGAGGGTCGTGGAAGCGAGCGAGGGAGCACGGGGCGGATTGCCAAGCCGTAGATGGGTGTTATTTCTCCAAATCGGTAGTTATCAACGGAAATGGAGAAATAGTATGCTCTGTCGTCGTTAGGGTTGGAACCATAGGTGGAGGTCCAATAATAACCCACATACAGAGCCTCGTAGTGCTTACCCAAATAGCGATAGCCTGTGCAGTTCATCACTATACTGTTGCCGTTCGGCCCGGTGACCACGAAGCATGGGTGGTGGCCGTGCTCGCTCACCACACGCCACTGGCATTTGTTCACCAGTTCACGAAATTCCTCGAAAGTGGGCATACGCCAATCGCCGCCCCAATGCTTGCGCACGATGTCGGACTTGAGCGTTACGGCTCCTTTCGGGTAGTCGTCGGGGTTGCCCGATGTGATATTACCAATGGAATCGCCATAGCCCACCAGCGAGCCTGTCATAATCAGGCTTTCGTGGTCGCAACCGAGGTTGAACGGAGCCCACTTCACACTCAGCCCCAAATCCACAGCCTTGCGTTCGTCGATTGGACCAGGAATTTCCGCGTCAGGGCGAAGGGTGTAGATTTTGCAGCCGTACCGAGGCACAAGCTGGCTGGAATAACGCGAAGGATCGCTGTAATCGGCGGTATCGGCATAATACACGCTTGGCACACGGTCATAGACCTGTTTTTCGCCCTTAAAACCGAATACCCAGCCGCCCAGCCTACCGAAGCCCAGAACAAACGCCACCGCCGCAAACACCAGCACCAGCGATGCGGCAACGAGCGTGCGCACACGCACACGGTACAAATTCATTCGTTTTTTTAAATCATTCGTGAGTTCATCAAACGACTGATAGCGCTTTTCGGGGTCGGGGTCGGTGCATCGCCTTTGTATAGGCTCAAACCGCTTCGGGGTATTGAAATTTTCCATAATTTTTCCCAAAGCGTAGATGTCGGCACGGAAATCCACATTCGCCCCTTTCACGGCTTGCTCTGGTGCCATATAGCGACGGCTGCCAGCAGGCATCTTCAAGATAGCGAAATCGGGGCGGTCGCTCAATCCGAAGTCAATGAGCTTGATGTTGGCACCATTGTTGGTGACCATCACATTGCTGGGCTTCAAATCGCGGTGCACCACTTGCTGCTGCGCACAATACTTGAGCCCGAACACGATTTCCATAAACACCTTGTACTTCTCTTTCACGCCCACATTCGGAGTGGTGAAATATTGCTCCAGCGTCACGCCTTGAATGTATTCCTCCACTATGCAATAGTCGCCCACCTCTTGCACAAACTCCCACGCCATGTAGCGCACAATGTATGGGCTGTCGAGGTTTCTGCCTATCTCGTATTCCTTATATAGTGCATTGCGAATCGACTGATTTTGGGCATATTCAGGCTTCAGCGTCTTCAGCACCCACCATTGATTGAAGCGCAAAGCCTTATAGAGCCTGCAATACATACCACTAAAGGGCATGGGCTCAATGTTGGTGAATCGGCGGTCAAGACTATTCATTGCGGCAGGAATTATCGTTTACTTATCAAGCACTGGCCTTACACTATAACCTGTGGAAGCGAAATCGCCACGGCTCACCGACACCACATCGCCATCCATCTCAAGGAAATAGGCTGCCGACTGGCGGGCTTCGGTTAGGGCGAAGCACTCCAATAGCAGCCCACCACGCCCTGCTTGAAGAAGGCTGGACCACGGCGATAACCGGCAAACGGCAGGAAGATGCTCTTGCCCGATGGACCAGTCACACGATAGCCTGGCACCTCGCCACGCTTATTGACCATTTTCCAAATGCACTTGTCGATAAGCTCCTGAAATTCCTCGCTGGTGGGCATACGCCACCCATTCCTCCAGTTGGTGTGGACAATATCCAGGCGCGAACCTGAAATCGGTTCTTTCTGTCGGGGGAGGTTATAAGGTTTGGCTTCACCATCGATATTCTTGCCTGAAGCGTCGCCCCAGTTGTAGTATCCTCCCACGTTATTAGGGCGCGTGCCCTTACACCCCACATTAAACGGTGCCCATTTCACACTCAGCCCCAAATCCACAGCAGAATCGGAGGCGATGTCGGTAGGAATGGTCTGGGAATTAGGACGGAAACACAATGTGGCTGCATTGTGAACCACATACACTTGGTCGGAATCCTTGATATCGGTCACACTGTCGGCGAAAAACATTACCGGCATTTTTCCACCTATAATCTTATCACGCGATGATTGCACGTGATTCTGTGTGCTTTCTGAAATCCAGTTGCCCACCACAAACGACACTGCCACAATCAGCACGCCCAGCACCAAAGTGGTGATTGCCCACTTCGACACTCGGAAAGTTTTCGCCTTCTCGAAATCGAGATACAAGTCAACAGGGTTTTGGTAGCGGTCGGCTTGTTTTTCTTTCAGACAGCGACGAATAACGTGGCGAAACATCACTGGCAGATGCAGCAACTTGAGCAGGTGGCCAAAAGCGTAGATGTCGCTTCGGCAATCCACCACGCCATCGGAGCGTTTCTGCTCAGGGGCAGCATAGCGGTCGGTGCCTGCGTGGCCCTTGAATATGTTGGAATTATCCACATCAGCCAAACCGAAGTCAATCAGCTTCACATTATGGCCGTTGTGGGTGATGAGAATGTTGGCAGGCTTCAAGTCGCAGTGCACCACCTGCTTGCCCATATAGTAGCGCATTGCCGAAATCATTTGGTCGGCAATCTTGATGCGCTCCTCCAGCGAAGGGTTGGTGTCGAGAAACTCGCCTAAAGTCACGCCATCTACATACTCCAACACGATGCCTGGCTCGCCGTCCACCAAATCGCTTTGTATCGATATCATACGCACAATGTTGGGGTGCCATAGGCTGATGCCCACCACAAACTCTTTGCGCAAGTATTCATACACACGCGATTTATCCACCACTCTCTTCGAAACGCACTTGAGCGTCCACCACTGCCCATAGCGGCGGGCGCGGAAGCACTCGCACTCGTTGCGCTCCTTGATAATCACCGTTTTTTTGACAGGGGTAATGTCGGTGAAATCGGAGCTGATTTCCATCGAGTCTTCCGGCTCAAGAAATTCGCTGGTGTCGATATATTCGTTTTGGTTAATTTCTGCCATAGAAGTAAGGATTAAGACACAAATTTACATAATAAAATGCTATGACAAAGGATTTTCCAACAAAAAAAATGGACAAAGAATCAAAGTGCGAACAAAAATGGATAAAAATGGATTTGGTGGAGTGGAGAAAATGTGCCAATTTTGCAATGACAAAATTCAACATCATGAAAATCCATATCAGCATTTGGTATTTAGAGTAGTAGATGACCTTAATCTTAACATTACCACACTTTAGGAAAAAAACGATTCTTTTAAAAAGATGCAAAAGGTTGTCAAGTTCCCTCCTGGCAACCTTTTTCATTTTTTATCCCAAATCGGAGAAAAAGTTGGGGCGAAAGTGAACAACTTGCGGAATTTTGCCGTATCTTTGCACCATAAATCAAATTTTTTAATTGTAAATGGACGACTCAGTACCGTTAAATAATCAATTTTTCAACAGAGCATTGCTGATGTAGAAGCGATACAGCCCCTATATTTAATACCAGGGACCTGCCTCGCCAAGCATTTTGGCAATCACTTATCAAGGAGGCAGTGTCAACGACATGAGAGAATTTTTACTATTTGGAAAAGGATTCACGAAGGTTGACCAGTGGCAAGAAGGCTGCTGGATAAATGTAAGCGACCCAAATCAAGACGATTTCACCTATTTGGAAGAAATGGGAGTGCCCGAATCGTTTATCTCCGATATTCGAGACCCCAACGAACGCCCTCGTGTGGAGAAGGACGACGACTGGATGCTCACCATTATGCGTATCCCAAGAGAAACTGGCGATGTGGACATACCATTCTCCACCGTGCCACTTGGTGTGATCACCAACGGCGACTTGGTGATAGTGCTGTGCTATTTCAAAAACATCGTGATTCATGACTTCATACAATACAACACAGCGAAGGGCAACGCCATCAACAACAAGTTTGCGCTCATTCTGCGACTGATTATGTCGTCGGCTGTGTGGTTCCTGAAATTCTTGAAGCAAATCAATATCAGCATCAACAACACGGAAGACGGACTGGAGCGACGCTTGCGCAACGACGACCTTTTGAAACTGCGTAACTTGCAAAAAAGTTTGGTGTATTTTAACACCGGCATTCGTGGCAACGAGGCATTGATTTCGCGCCTGCGCACCATCTACATGAACTCGGAAATGTTTGATATGGAAATGGTGGAAGACGTGCACATCGAGATGCAACAGGCACTCAACATGGTGAGCATCTACAGCAACATTCTCACCGGCTCAATGGAAGCGTTTGGCTCCATCATATCCAACAACCTGAACTTGATAATGAAACGCATGACCAGCATCACCATCATTCTGCAAGTGCCCACGCTGATTGCGAGTTTGTATGGCATGAACGTGTCGCTGCCAATCGACGACAAAGCCTGGGCATTCGTAGCCATTCTGCTACTCTCGATAGCCCTATCATGCGCCGCCTTCTTCGTATTCAAAAAAATCAAATGGTTCTAATCCCCCACCCAGCACCATTTTGTTGAAAATAAGCAAAAAAAATCACCTGCCAAGCCCCCAAAAGCCCCAGCAGGTGATTTTTCCTTTTCCCTCCCCTTCATAGAAAGGTCGCCTGACAGTAATTTAGAACAATAGCTATTTTGAAATCACAATCCAATGTCCAGTTTTGAAACTGCCGACACGTTCTAAATAGCCAGTCTTTTTGAGAAATGCTATTTCACGCTTGGCGGTGGCATCCGACAATCCGGTTTTCTCACAAAGCCTTTCTCTGCTCAGACTCTTTTCCTCGGAGAACATCTGTAAAATCATTCTCTGTCTCTCTGTCAAGTTTATAGGGGCACTATACGAATCTGATGTATGTCCATAACTCTAATTTTCAACAGCTTGCTTTATAAAAGCAAACCAACTTTGTATTTCATTTTCTGTGTCACGTTCCATTAAATACTTATAATTCATACCCTTTTCAAAGACTTTGCTTAAATATTTCTTAGAAGCATTGTCCTTCATTGGTGCGTCAAGATTATTCTGTTGGCTATAAGCTAACCCGAAATTCTTTGGAACTCCATCTGCATTTGTATCTATATCTATACCATAAATATCTTTAATGGCATCAGAGTGTAGATAATTTTCAATCTCACGCTTTTTCGTCAAACAAGCAAACGAACCATCACCTCTTGCATTTATTTCGTCAACAACAACCTTATAAGACTTGACGTCATTATCATATATATGGAACTCTTTACAATGGAGATTCTTGAGATAATTTAATTGAACCCAATACTTCAAAATACTTCCACCTAACGGAATTATACAGATGCGAGTGTCTTCTTCTAAGTCTATGGACGTTTTATCTTTCTCCCTTAAACATCTGCTAAATGCTTTTAATGCTATAACATCCGTTGGACCTTCTACACAAATCAGTAATTTCACGTTAGCATATGTGCGATAATCCGCCAAAATCCCTAAAGTTTTAACAACCTCTTCTAATATGTTATCATCCCCACATTTAATAAAAGGCTTACCAAATTCATCACGTCCAATAAATCTGATACCACTTAAAGGTAATTCTTTTGCCAACTCAGGACTATGTGTTGTTAGTAGAACTTGACAATTTCCTGCTTGAGACAATTCCTTGAATGCCTGCATCAATCTTAGTTGATTATCTGGATGTTGTGCTGTTTCTGGCTCTTCAATTGCATAAATAATATCTTTTTTATTTGAAGAATTCGCTTTCCGCTCAGCTTCTGCCTTAAAAAAGCCAACAAGAATAAGTCTTCTGATGCCACTGCCACGTTTATTCAAGGATATTCCTTCGTCCGTATCCATTCCCACACTAAATAAGCCTACCCATTTTGATGATGAAGGGGCTAAAAAATTAGGAGTCAGTTGACTTGCAAGACTTCTATCAATATCCAACAATGCTTGTTGTGTCCGTTCTGCAATTTCCATTGCTTTTTCACGAACCTTATTCTGTATAGCTTCTATATCATCTTGTACATCTCGAATCGCTTCTTGAACAGCAACCTTCATTGGATTTTGGACTTCTTCATCAGAGTCTTGACTGCTTCTATCACTTTGGAAAAGGGCAAATGTTGGAAGATATGAATCCAATTTGCTCCAAATTGCTTTCATATCTTCTTTTGATTTGGAAACAGGAATGTCTGTCGTTTGTAATTTCAAATCTTGTTCAGTCTTCCATAATGCAGAACGCATAGTTGGATTTCCCTTTAAGGGACTTTCTAATCCTTTTTCCTTTATACGTTTTTGTAAATCTTTTTCCTTTAGCGACAACAAATCATTCAACCCTGTAATTGTCGGATGATTAGCTACTATGTAAACTTCCTCCGAAGGTTTCGATTTTCCACAATCAAAAATCTTCTTAATGCGAAGTGTATCCTCTTGGATTGTTAGATATTCTGCAAACAAAGACGTTTTCTCTCCAGAATCCAATATCAATTGACAAGGTAATTCTGTAAAATCGCATGCAATTGTAACTTGAGTACTGTCCGAATGTATGTTACAATCCTTGGAATCTATTTTTACAGTTTCGTTATTGAAAAATATTTCCAGTGCATCTAAAACCGTGGACTTTCCAATGTCATTTTTGCCGATAAATGTTGTCAAATCTTCAACCTCTATAGATATTGGTTCTTTGTAACAACGAAAATTTTCTATATATACCTTCTTTAACTTCATGATAATCTATTTTTCACTTTATTTTAAATTATTGATATTCAAATATTGTGCATCATATCTCGTATTCTGAGTATATGCCTTTTTCGAAGAACGTATTCCTGTAGAATCCATTTCATAGAATGTATCAATATCAACCACGACATACATTTCCGTTGTGTTGACATTTTTGTATATATCAACAGGCAAGTCGTCCACTGATTTTATGAGTTGAACACTCTTCACACGGAAAAGATGTTGACCGACATCTTTACGAGTATGGAATAGTACATATCCAATGGATTGCAAGTTCTCCGCAATTTCTATACCATCTCTTGTGTACTTGATTCCGACTGCAAGTTTTCCAGTTGTAAGGAACTTTTGTTTCTTTCCTTCATAGTTCTCCATCATCACCATCAATACGCCATCTTTATTGACATCAGTAGCAGGTGAATAACCTTCGGATATAGGCTTTTGAAGAACTTGATGTGGTTGCTCACCAAGTTTACAATCTGCGATAAAGAAATATTTCTTCAGATTGTTTAGAAGTTGCTCATTCTCCAACTTATTCGCATCTGTTGTCGTGTCTAATGCTAAAGAATAGACATTTTCTTCCGCAAATGGAGTATAAACCTTACCAAGCAACTCTTTGAAGTGTGTCTTGATGTATTCTTCACCATTCACATCGGGATGTGCCTTCATCGCATAGAAGTTGTAATCCTTTTGTAGCCATTCTTGTATCTCGGCGCGAAAGCGCTCACGAATGTTCTGTTTCCATAGTGTCTTTTGCTCCGAGTTATTTCTTGCATATAACGACAGGACAAAAAGAAAGTTTACATCGTAGTGGAACAGGAGCAATGTATCGCGGTCAAACAAGCGGTTGTTGAATTGTATTTGTTTGTGGCGGTTCTTTTTGCGGTCTGTTTTTTCGATACCATCATTCGTATAGTCAAAACTTTCATCCATTTTGGCAGACACAAAGAAGTTCGGAATAATGTTATATCCTTCCGTCACATCATCACGGAGCCTAATGCCCGACTCCGTTGTTTTACCACTATTGAAAATGTTCAAGGTTCCATTGAATGACATTTCTTGCATATGTGTATTGTTTGTAAATGGATTCAGAACCAAGTTCATGCCCCATCTTATAATACTTACTGTCACCTATGTAATAAGTCTGTTTGTTTTCATTTTCAATCAGACTCTTAGCTGTAAAGAGGTGGTCAACGATTTTTCCATCCTCTTGCTTTTTCTCCATACCATCTGGCAATGGATTATCACCAATCAGTTCGTCTATGACAGCCTCGAACACAATATAGAAATTCTTGACCAACAGGTATTCTTTCTGCTCTGTCGTGATGAACACTTGCCTTGCTTCATCAAAGAAGGCATAGCACAATTGCCACAGTTGTAGTGCTTTGTCAGAGAAATATTTGTACTTAATTTGGCGCAAACGAGTTTTGCCGAAGCCATTCAAATATGTTTCAAACTTTTTCCCTGTTATCAACTGAAACTGGCAACAGATTTCTTTTGGAAAGCCATAAGTCTCGCCTATATAATTCAAAATAGAGAAAAATATGATAAGCAGTTCTTCATCAAAGTTGATTTGTCGTTTTTTATTGACTGGATTCAAATAGATAGGTCGTCCATCTCGCACGATGGCTGTTTGCGTACCAATTGTTCGAGTCCAATTGATTTTGTTCAAGCCACAATGCAAGTTCTTCACAATAAAAAATAAGAAACTTTGGTTGTCACGGTTGAATTGTAACAATGACAGAAGAATATCAAGATAAGTATTGCTCAATCTGCGCTGCCCATTACCTACTTGGGCTATTTGTGAATGATATACAATACCAGTATCGTTGCGTCTGTCGTTTTTGTAAACCACTATGGCACGATAAATCCAAACAGCAAACTTATAGAGAAAATTTCTCTCTACAACATCAAGAGGATTGGTTTCATTCAAGTTGGAAATGTTTTCTGGCTTATACTTTCCAAATACAAGTTCTTGACCTCCAATATCTTTGAGCAACACCTTAGGAAGAATAAATACACAATCCTTTAGTAGAGTATTATAAAAATACCCTACATAATGAACGGACACCTTGCCTTCAACATTCTCCAAGACATCAATGCCATAGAGAATGTCCTTTATATCGGCTACGTTGTATTGATATTCTTCTATCAGTATGCGCATTATACTCTTATTATTCTATATTTACAGACCATCCTTGCTGCTTTGCAAAGTCTATCATATTTTGGATGTTACCTCTTGTCCATTGCTTATAAATCTTAAACTCCTTATTATCGGAAGTCTTATATATTCCAGTATAATAACGCGAATAAGATTGAAGGTTTTCTGACGCTTCTACAATAAGACGAGCGTGAGGAATTTTGCCTAACATGGAATCTGGGAATGTTGTTTTTATTTCCTCATAGCTGAGTTCTTTGTGCTCGGACAGATATTTCTCCATTATTGAGAGACCCAATGCAACTTTTGTTAGTTTAGATTTGCCATCAAAAGAGTATCTTGTTAAATCATTTTTGTTTGATGCAAAATCATCCTCATTATCCACTAAATCCATATCTAATGGAGCTATACCTAAATTTTTCAAGAACAATTCCACCTTTTCCTCAACGATTTCCGACTTTGTTCCTTCTGAAGTATAGAACTTATCGAAAGACAACTTGCTACCATCCTCATCATTGAAAATAGCATCACCAAACTCATAGTCCTTAAACACATCGTTCCACAGATAAAAGATAACCTTACCGACAAATGTTTTTGCCGATATAACACCATCTTGTGCTTTGCAGAAGAAATAGCCGAGTTTCTTATCTTCAGAATTTGTAGTAGACCCGATTCTCTCGTTAATCTTTTCAAGGAACTGCCACCAGTCATATTTGCTTCCGCCAACATCTATGGTCCAATCCTTTTTAGCATTAGATATAGGCATATAAGTCCAGTCCCAGCGACGCTTGAAAGCAGAGTCTATGGGGAATAAACTTTGGTCGCTTGTATTCATGGTTGCCCATATATAAAGATTGTTAGGCAAGAGCAGAATATCTCCATCCAACACTTGAGATACAACATCCTTACCTTTATACAAGGCATTTATTTTCTCCTTTTGCGCAATATCCAATCCTTTGAATGCTTTTTGAAGTTGTCGCTTCATATCGGCATCCGCTTTTATTGGATAATCAGAAAAGCCATAATCATTACGGTCGAGAAGTTGGAACAGGTCGCCAAATATTTGAGCGCAATTTCCCCTATTGATTTCTTCGATTACAAGGAATTGCTTTTGAGGTTCGCCCTCATTCGCATCAGCATATTTCTTCCATGCACTTACGTATGCTTGTAAGAATGATTGCGCTACGAACTCATAAATGATGCGGTCTTCTTTTACAATTTCACCATTCTCTACTACTTTATGACCTGAAAGGTCACGCAACTCAACTTCTTTTGTTGTCGGTTTATAAGCACCTACAAATGTTGAATAGTCTGTGTCGGGATGGAATGTTGTACGGATAACATCTTCATCTTTCGTTTCCTCATTGATGGTATGGGATTTACCTGTTCCAGGAGCGCCATAGAAGATTTGTTGAAAAGGATACTCTATACTATGGGAATCCTCAACGCTATTTGGAAGTTCAACCGAAAAGTATTTAAAATAATCTTCTGCAGACTCTATTGTAATTTCAGGATAAATCTCGGGCATAGAGCAATCTGATAAATGCTGATTTATAGACATCACATCATCACTAATAATCAGATCTGTAAAATTATTGAGATAGACTCTTACCTTATCAGTACTGTTCAGTTCAATACCAAACATTTGAGTACAAGCGTTAGAATAGGAATTCTCGCCAAACTTTACTTCATTTTTCAAAAAAGCGTAGATATTGGTAGTCTTATGTTCGGCATTACTAAGACTTGAAGTATAAATATTTGGAACAAAATACAACTTTGCCCAATTTTCCACATAACGCAATATCTCTGAGCACGATACTTTTCGTGTAAATCTTGGGATGCACATTCCATCTTTCTCATAATAAAGAGCCAATTGCCTAGCTATTTGAGAATGAGTCTGAGTCCAACCTTTTAACTTTGCCTCTGTGATAATATGAAACTCAGCCTTTTTCATAGGCTCCAAAGGCATAGCATTGACAAATGCCAATACAGTTTCTAACGTGAGGTTTTTACCTCTGCATATAGGAGATGCTTCTGCCATAATTACGTTACTTTACTGAAAAATCCATATAGTAGATACCCTCACCAATCAGCGAAATGTCAATATTAGTTCGCCCATATCTCTTTAGGTCTTCTTTGGTGATTGTGTGATTTAGACCTACGCCCAAACGCTTTCTAAGATACTTTCCTAATATTGATTTTTTAGAACTGCTACTTAATTGTTTGGGGTAGATTAATCCATTTGTTTTGTTTATTTGTTGTCCTTCAAGAAGTCCTATCATTTTTTCTCCGTCATCCCAAATCAATTCCACTTCATCATTTTCACGATTCTTTCTTCCAGTAGACAATGGGTTATCTATACCAAGATACTTCTTTGGTGGAAACATATTGGGATAATTCTTTATGTTATCCATTGTGATACGAATATAAGCATCTCCTTCTGAAACATGACCTTTGCTCAATCCCCAATTCAGTCCAGACTTCTTACTAACACGGTTTTGAGAATTTAGCAATGTCACTCTACAAATATTCTTGCTTAGAAGAGGCTGAATGTCCTTAATATTTCGTTTTGCTTTGCTTATTTTCTTAATTTTTACAGATGAATCCTTGCAACTTATAGATTTAGAGCAGATGTAATCACAATAACCTTTCAAATCTTGGAACGTATTATTTTCAACGTCAGCAAGGACTTCTTTGTAATCATTCATAAGTCCGCTAATTGAAAAATTAGCAGACCCGATTAAGGCTTTTTCTATATTTTCGTCACATTTCCATGTGTATATCTTTGAGTGTACAGGAATGGTTGAATATAGAATTTCAATATTCTTATATTCCGTCTGTATATCATTTAATGCTTGATGTAATGGTTGCGAAATACATTCACTACCATACATTCCATACACAATTGTTATGTGAGTATCTGGACATGCATCACCAAGCATTTTTATTGTTTGGTAGCTGATATAACCAGACACTATGACTATATTATTTGAAGATGCAAGGTTATCTTGCATTTCAAATATCTTTCTTCCTAATTCTTGATAATATAGCATATTATGAATACTTTAAAATTAACTTATACAAGGCATCTGCCACGATTTTTGCGAAATCAACAGGAACTGCGTTGCCTATCATTTTGTATTGAGCCATATTTGGTCCAACGAACTCAAAATCATCGGGGAATGTTTGTAGTCGTGCCGCTTCACGAACCGTAATACTCCTTGCTTGCCTTGGATCGGGATGAATGTGTCTCATACCATCCTTGTACAAATGAGCAGGGATTGTATTGCTTGGCTCATTTTCACGCAACACATAATATTTATGTATGTTACTTTTCTTTCCTGTTATCTGAGTGTATAACTCTTTCAGTTTTTCTGTACTTATATATTCTTTTCTTCCTGACTTTATATCTTCTGCCAAAAATCTGAACACATCTATATCTCTTTTACTATGAAAACGAGGTATATGATTACCTATCTTTTCAGACGAGAAAGGAGCATGAGAGAATTTCTTTCCGCCTTCCTTCACAGGCTCGTCTAATGGATATATTGGAGGCAAATCACCAATTGCTTCTTTTACCGTTCTTTTCGCTTTTTTGTAAGAGGGCATAAGTACATTATAGAATTCGTCTATCATATTATTTGTGATAGATAGTGCTTCTTGCTCGCTATCACCAAATGCGTCAAGTCTTATCCCAACAATGATTACACGTTTGCGATGCTGTGGAATTCCAAAATCAGCAACCTCAAATAAGGTGTCCTTAAAATTTGCAGCTACATTATAGCCTGATGCAATGAATTCTTTTCTTATTTTTTCTACAATAGGATATCCGTCCGGTGCTGCACTCAAAAGGCCCACTACATTCTCAAACACGAAGAATTCTGGCCTGAAATGTTTGACTATATGAATATAGCTTTCAAATAGGTAATTCCTATAATCATTTTTCATACCATGTTCATCTCGAATACGTCCTGCTAAAGAATAGGCTTGGCAAGGAGGACCACCAACAATAATATCGACTTTCTTACCTCCAATAAGTTTGTCAAGTCCCTCATACTTTCCGTATTCAGAATCATCGAAGCCGTTTATTAATTCATCTGTCCGCTGAATATCGAATCTAACGACTTCATTGTGGGCATTTTTATGATGCCATTTTTTTAGTAAACGGTTTTCCAATGTCTGACAAGGGTATTGCTCCCATTCGACACAAGCTAAAGTATCATATTTGCCCTGCTGAAGAAAACCATCAAGTAGGCCTCCACAGCCGGCAAATAATTCTATTGTATGAATTTTTTTATTCATTGTCTAAATACTTCAAAATCTGTTTTGCTAAAGCATAAGCGAGTAATACGGGAACTGCATTGCCGACCTGCTTGTTTTGTTGCGTCTTATTTCCTGTAAACACAAAATCATCTGGAAAAGATTGCAATCTTGCACTCTCTCTTACTGTTGGACATCGATTCCACTTATAGTGAAAATTGTTTCTATGTCCAGTATCTATTGTGCGTGATGGCTTGTTGCTTGCATAACGAGTCCAAGCCATATGGAAATTTCTACTTGTTCCAACTCCTTCAGGAAGATCTTTGTAATTTCCTCCGTCTGGGACTTGTGAAATAACCTGTTTCACAAAGTCCTTGTGGTTTACAGCTACATGATTATACAAGACATCGCAATTCCCACGCATCTTATGTTGGTATTCTGTTTCTGGTTCTCCACAATAAGTTGATATTTCACTTCCCAATTCGTCTACCAATGGAGGAAGGTCGCCAATAGCTTGCTTACAAGTAATGTAATCTTCCTCCTTTAATACAGGTTTTGGAAACTCAAATTTTTCCTTGTTGTTTTTTAATCCTACAAACACCAAACGCTTTCTTATTTGAGGAACACCATAATCTGCCGCACATACAATTTGGCAGCTTACATTATATCCCATAGCCGTAAAACGTCGTATAATTTCATCTCTTACTGCTCCTTTGTATAGGTTCGCCATTCCAGGAACATTCTCTATTAGAAACGCTTTGGGTTGGTAACGGTGAACTGTCTCTATCATAGCAAGATAAAGCTTGTTCCGTTTATCCTCGAAATTTCTCGGTCCTGTTAAACTGAATCCTTGACATGGAGGACCACCGATTATTACATCTATAGCTCGTCCTTTTACAACTTCATCTATCTTATTGAATGATTCTTGAGCAGATAAATCCAAATTCATTCCTACTGCACCATCATGATTTTTTTCAAAAGTATTTAAAGCACTTTGTTCTATATCAACACCAAGCAGAGTTTTGTATCCAGCTTCTTCAAAGCCTTTTGACAAACCTCCACACCCACAGAATAAGTCTATAATATTATATTGTTTTTTTGCCATACATTATTTAGAGTAATCTTCTAACCTATTTTTCACTATTTCCAAATAATTCATCCATTCTCATAATCCCCATATAAACTGAGTACGGAGTACATTAAGTACGTCATCTATCTGACGCTCAGCACCTGAACCCAACACAACCATTTTGTTGACGTCAACAAAATGGTCGGTTATGTTATGTCCAACATTAGAGCAAGCGTTTTTAGCTTTCTCTATTACTTTCATAAAATTACGCCATTCTGTATATCCCAACAAGGTGCACAAATCTCTTGCACTCCAACATTCTACATCATTGAGAACACATGATACTTGTTCAAATTGAGAGAACAATGCCTGTATTTCTTCTTTTTTCATTCTGTCTCGTGCTTAAATTCTTCAAACCTTACTAAGTCGGTCAATTCTACATCTAATATTTTGGCAATCTGCATCAGATTGCCTAAGTCTGGTTGACTGGAATTGGTACACCATTTGGATATTGTTGTTTGGTCTTTACCTAACTGTTCAGCCAACCATTTGTTAGTCCGTTGCTTTTCCGCAAGAACTACTTTTAACCTATTTAAAT
>ERZ1034949.1002-NODE-1002-length-14930-cov-87.027429_pt1 | contig 14930 bp, 10 predicted proteins | sample MGYA00520590_ERZ1034949 | MGnify/ENA primary metagenome ERZ1034949 (study PRJEB33766, sample SAMN09781752) | gut metagenome | biome: gut microbiome | host: Homo sapiens | place: Madagascar | study: EMG produced TPA metagenomics assembly of the PRJNA485056 data... | reverse complement strand
CTTTTTCTGGTTGCAGTAGTTTGACTAGCTTGACCATCCCTTCCAGTGTTACTTCTATAGGCGCGTATGCTTTTAAAGGTTGCAGTGGTTTGACTAGCTTGACCATCCCTTCCGGTGTTACTTCTATAGGTAATTCAGCTTTTTCTGGTTGCAGTAGTTTGACTAGCTTGACCATCCCTTCCAGTGTTACTTCGATAGGTGAATCGGCTTTTGTATGCAGTGGTTTGACTAGTTTGACCATCCCTTCCGGTGTTACTTCGATAGGTGAATCCACTTTTTATGGTTGCAGTGGGCTGATTAACTTGACCATCCCTTCCAGTGTTACTTCGATAGGCAATCAGGCTTTTTCTGGTTGCAGTGGTTTGACTAGCTTGACCATCCCTTCCAGTGTTACTTCGATAGGTAGATCCGCTTTTTCTGGTTGCAGTGGTTTGACTAGCTTGACCATCCCTTCCGGTGTTACTTCGATAGGTGAATCAGCTTTTTGGGATTGCAGTGGTTTGACTAGCTTGATCATTCTTTCCAGTGTTACTAGGATAAGCAGAGAAGCTTTTAGATATTGCAGTGGTTTGACTAGCTTGATCATCCCTTCCAGTGTTACTTCGATAGGCGAGCAGGCTTTTTGGGGTTGCAGTGGTTTGACTAGCTTGACCATCCCTTCCAGTGTTACTTCGATAGGTTATGCGGCTTTTTATGATTGCAGTAGTTTGACTAGCTTGACCATCCCTTCTAGTGTTACTTCGATAGGTAGATCGGCTTTTTCTGGTTGCAGTGGTTTGACTAGCTTGACCATCCCTTCCGGTGTTACTTCGATAGGTGAAGCGGCTTTTTCTGGTTGCAGTGGTTTGACTAGCTTGACCATCCCTTCTAGTGTTACTTCGATAGGTAGTTCAGCTTTTTCTGGTTGCAGTGGTTTGACCTCCATTTATGTATATCTGGAAAAATTACCAGAGCTGGGGACGTATATATTTTCTGGATGTGACGCAAATAATTGTAAGGTTTATGTACCGACAGGAACTTATGATGATTATTTTGTGTCAGAATTTGGCTATTTCGAGAATATAGTAGAGTTTGATGCAACTGGCATTGATAAGGTTACAACCTCAAATGACGCCAAGGAACTCTCTCGCTATTCTGTAAATGGTCAGCGATTGTCTGCTCCATCCAAGGGCTTGAACATCGTGAAGTATAGCGATGGTAGTGTGAAGAAAGTTGCTGTTCAATAATATTCTAGAACACTCAGAGAGGAAAGAATTATTAGATCAATCATCATTGGGAGTGAAGCCTGCTAACTCCCTCTTATCAGATCAGTAGGTAAAGAATTCTTTTGGGCACGAGTAATCGTGCCCTTTTGGGTTTCTAATCTGTCTTATATCTTAACTTTTTGCCTTTAAATCCCCCAAAAGTATGTTTTTTTTCGAGATTTGGGGATTTTGACGACAAAATATTGTATCTTTGCACCTTATATTATAAGATGTAGTTGGGTTAACAGAGTTAACAGTTAACAGCTGTTTTTCCGCTCTTTCTTCTCTAAAACTTCTTTTAAATATCAAAAGTCTGCTACGCTAACCCCTTAAAAAATGACGTTAGCGTAGTAAACTTTTGCGTTTTTGCTTGTGTTTCCCGAGAAAAAATTGTATATTTGCACCCAACAAAATATAAAGTTTGCAAGTATGGGTACTTTTAATGGAATTATAGGAAGACAGCGTGAGATGGCTCTGTTGCAGGAGATTTACGAGTCTCCTAGGGCGGAGTTTGTGGCTGTTTATGGCAGAAGACGTATCGGTAAGACCTATCTTATCGACAAGTTCTTTGGTGATAAGTACGACTTTTATATGACGGGTATCTATGAGGGTACCCGTAAGGAGCAGTTGGCAAACTTTGCCCATCAGCTGGAGTTTTATTCTCATAAGGAGCAGAAAACTCCAAAAGACTGGATGGAGGCTCTGTTTATGCTTCGCAAGTATCTGGAGACATTAAAAAGGGAAAAGCCTGTGCTCTTGTTCTTTGATGAAATGCCTTGGCTGGACACCCGTTATTCTCGCTTTCTCAAGGCTTTCGAACTGTTTTGGAACGAGTGGGCTTCGAAGCAGGACAATCTGAAACTGATTGTTTGTGGTTCGGCAACCACCTGGATGACGAATACCTTGCTGGGCAATAAGGGCGGTTTGCACAATCGGGTGACTCGCTCCATCTATCTCCGTCCGTTCAACCTGGCAGAGACGGAGGAGTTCCTGGCTTCAAGAGGGTTCTCGATGGAGCGCTTCCAGATAGCCGAGTTGTATATGGCGATAGGTGGAACACCTTTTTATCTCAATATGCTGAATCGTTCGCTGAGCGTGGCTCAGAATATCGACGAGCTCTTCTTCTCATCCAGTGCCCCTTTGAGAAGCGAATATGGTTTTCTCTTCAAATCGCTCTTCAAGGAATCCACGCTCTATAGAAGGGTGGTGGAGGCATTGGCTAAGAAACTGAAGGGAATGACTCGCCCGGAGTTGATAGAGGAGCTGAAGGTGGAGGATTCCGGATATGTTTCTACCGTGCTCTCCGACTTATGCAACTGCGATTTCATCCGCAAGTATTCGGCTTTTGGCAAGACGGATAGGGATTTCATGTATCAGTTGACCGACCTGTATTCGCTTTTCTATCTGAAGTATGTGAAGAACTATCATGGTGAGGATGAGCATTATTGGAGTCATCGCCAGATGGACATTTCCAGTTGGGAGGGCTATGCTTTCGAGCAGGTTTGTCTGCATCATATTCCTCAAATCAAGAGGAAGTTGGGAATTGGTGGTATTCTGTCGAATATCTGCACGTGGTCGTGCCGTGCTTTTACGGATGCAGAGGGCAATAAGCAACCTGGGGCACAGATTGACTTGATAATAGATAGGGGAGACAAGACGATTAATCTCTGTGAGATGAAGTTCGTGAATCATCCTTATTCCATCACTCCCGATTATGCGGCTTGGTTAATCAAGCGCAGGGAGTTGTTCAAGCAAACTACAGGAACGAAGAAGACTCTCCATCTAACGATGATAACTTCGTATGGTGTGGAGCATAATGCTGGTTGGCAAAACATTCAGAACGAGGTGGTGCTGGATGATTTGTTCAAAGTAGAATAACACGGTTTTTATGGCTGTAGTATTTCTTTATTGCAAGCAATTTTTAAATTAGTGATTTTGAAATAACTAACTGAGAAAATACTAGAATATAAAAGAGCGGAAGAACAGCTGAGGTTAACAGAGTTAACAGTTAACAGCTGATTTTCCGCTCTTTCTTCTATAAATCTGTAAAAGTCTACTACGCTAACCCCTTAAAAAATGGAGTTAGCGTAGTGAACTTTTTGAGTATGCTGAATGCATCTTTACCACAACTCCTTAGGAGACAGGTCTTTATCCTTTCTACCCATCAGGTAGTAATCGGCAAAGAACTGAAGGTTTGCCTGCGTAATCTTCAATCCTTCTTCCTTTACATACTGGCTTGTAAAGATGTTTGCGTCAGGAATCAGGTTGTTTTCTATCAGTTTGCAGACAATTTCGTAAGGGAATGGGAGACCATTGCCGCTGATAATGCCAAAGCTGTCGGTCTCTGCACGCTCCTGTACATAGTATGGGTTTTCAGGCGATGCGATGCAATGAGCCAGACCGAAACTGATGTTGATGCCTGTATATGGACTTCCGCTTAAGATGATGCCTTTCTCGTATTTCTGAGGGAATCGGATGTCCTTTGGCAACTCGAATTCAATTTCCTTGAGGAATTCCTTCAGCGTCTTCACATCTTCCAGGAAGATGAACTTGTCTTCATATCCCTTCGCCTTGAGCAGATTGTAGTCGTGAATCGCCTTCTCATGATCCACCTTTTCATATTGCTCAGTAGCCTTCTTTCTGAACTCCTCATCCTCCCAAAGCTTGTGGGTAGGCATGTTCCTGCAAATCTTGCAGAGCCATTCGTAAGAAGTGAGCGCCAGAAGATTGTTTCTGCCGACGATGGTCATTTCCATCTGCACAGAATAAGCGAGCGGTTCGGTGAGACCCTGAGGCGAGTTTGCCATCTGCTGGAGGGTAAACTGCAGGCGCTTCTGGTTGCCTACGTTGAAATAGCAACCATAATGGAACCACGCCAGGGTGTCGCGACGGTGAATCTCATCCAACTCCTTGTTCTTCTCGATGTCCTCTTCGGTCGTTTCTGCGTTGCCCTCTATCTCAGGCATTTCGCTGAGATAAGTCAGAAGACGCTCGTTTTCCGGAGCCGTTTCATACTCTCTGTCGAGAATGTTGTAGGCAAGTTTGGCAGCCAGTTCCAGGGTTCCGAAGAGGAAAGGAACGGCTTCCTGTACGAAACGGCTCTGCTGGTAATGGTGCCAGAGCAGGAACTTGACATCAGCGATGTTGATTTCCTCAGGGTCGTAAGCCGGGTCATCTTCGTTGAGCGTACTCTTGATGAATTCGCTTTCTTTCTCATAGAAAGGAATGTAGGTGCCGTAGCGCTGCTTGCATTCTTCCGTGAAAGTCTTCCAGATGCCTGTGCCCGAAATCACATCTTCGAAATAACCGGCAATGCTGAGTGCCAGCTGCTTGGCTTCATCCATATTCTTGAAGTTATGGGTGTAGCACGCCTCGTCAAGAGCGTGGTATATTTCGTTGGCGAGTTCTGTATAATACAGATCTGTTTCGTCTGCTTTTTCGTATGGATGCAAAGCAATCCATTCTTGGGTGAAAATAACTTTTTTCATATATTTCAAGTTTTCTTGGTTATCTGTTTGTTGTAACTTTCATGCAAAGGTAATAAAATATTGCAGAAATCTGCAAGAAACTCACATTTTTTTCGTATCTTTGCACCCGAATTTAGGCAATCTTAATAAATGCGTGGGATTGCCGCAAGCGTTTCGGAAGGATTTTGCACCCTAATTCATGGCTGGGAGGGTGAATTCGGCCTTCCATTTAGATTATAATGAATTAAGGTTAAAAAGATTTGAAGACATTTGAAGAATTGGGCGTGAGCGAGGAGATTCGCCGTGCCATCGAAGAGCTTGGATTTGAGAATCCAATGCCAGTTCAGGAAGAAGTAATCCCATATTTGCTTGGTAATAAGAACGACGTGATTGCGTTGGCGCAGACCGGTACGGGCAAGACAGCATCTTACGGTATTCCGGTTATCCAGAAAACTGATGCCAGCAGCAAGCAGACACAGGCTATCATCCTCAGTCCTACACGTGAGCTCTGCCTCCAGATAGCAGACGATTTGAACAGTTTTGCCAAGTACATCGACGGTTTGCATATTGCCGCAGTTTATGGCGGTACCGACATCGGAAGCCAGATTCGCACCCTGAAGCATGGTGTGCAGATTATCGTGGCTACCCCTGGCCGTCTGCTCGATTTGATTAATCGTGGCGTGGCTCAGTTGGAGAACGTAAACAACGTGGTGCTTGATGAGGCTGACGAGATGCTGAACATGGGCTTCTCAGAGAGCATCAATGCCATCTTCGAGAACGTTCCGGAAGATAGAAACACTCTGCTCTTCTCGGCTACCATGAGCAAGGACATCGAGAAGATAGCCCTTAACTACCTGCATGACCACAAGGAAATTGTAGTGGGTTCGCGCAACGAGGGTGCTGAGCATGTAAACCACATCTACTATCTGGTAAATGCCAAGGACAAGTATCTCGCCCTGAAGCGCGTGGTGGATTTCTATCCACGCATCTTTGCGATTATCTTCTGCCGCACCAAGCTGGAGACTCAGGATATTGCAGATAAGCTCATCAAGGATGGTTATAATGCAGAGGCGCTGCACGGCGACTTGAGTCAGCAGCAGCGTGACCTCACCATGCAGAAGTTCCGCAACCATACCGTTCAGTTCCTGGTGGCTACCGATGTGGCTGCCCGTGGTCTGGACGTAGATGATCTGACTCACGTTATCAACTATGGTTTGCCTGATGATGTGGCAAGTTACACCCACCGAAGCGGCCGTACCGGTCGTGCCGGAAAGAAGGGAACATCCATCTCTATCATCCATACCAGAGAGAAGTTCAAGGTTCGCCAGATTGAGAAGCAGATTGGCAAGGACTTCGTGGACGGCGTATTGCCAACCCCAGAGGAAATCTGCAAGAAGCAGCTCTTCAAGACCATGGACGACATCATGAAGACCGATGTGGATGAGGACCAGATTGAACCATACATGGCAGAAATCAACCGCCAGTTTGAGTACATCGACAAGGAGGACATCATCAAGAAAATGGTAACCATCACCTTCGGTAAGTTCCTCGATTACTATAAGAACGCTCCTGAGATTATCAAGCCAGAAACCGGCAAGGGTTCCCGTGGCGGCGAAGGCCGTGGAAGTCGTGGCGAAGGCCGTGGCAAGGTTTCTAATGGTCGCAGAAAGCATGAGACTGAGGCTGGTTTCAAGAGACTGTTCATCAACCTGGGTAAGGCGGATGGTTTCTATCCGGGCGAAATCATGCAGTATCTGAACAAGCATGTGAAGGGTCGCCAGGAGGTAGGTCACATCGACCTGCTGAGTAAGTTTGCCTACATCGAGGTGCCTGAGGAGGATGCTAAGCGCGTGATGAAGGCGTTGAACGGTACAGAGTACAAGGGCAGAACCGTAAGATGTAACGATGCTGATGAGGAAGGTCATGGCAGAGCAGCCCGTGGCGGACGCAGTTCTGAGGGCAGAGGTGCCCGTTCTTCAGAAAGAGGCGGTCGTGGTCGCAGAGGTTCTTCTGATGATGCAAGAGACTCTCGTGATTCTCGTGGAAAGGGAGGACGTGGAAGCCGTGGTGAATCTCGTGGTGGCAGAAAGTCTCGCCCTCAGGAGGATACAGGCGATTGGCGCCAGTTCTTCCAGAACAACGACAACGTGAAGTTCAAGGGCGAGGAGCCAAACTTCGAGGAAGAAGGCTGGGCTCGCCGCAGACCTAAGAAGAAATAATTTAGGCAGCGATTTATAATAAGATGAAAGCCTGCATCAAAGGAATGTTTTGATGCAATATCCATATTTTGCGGTAAAAATACAGCAATTTCTTTGGTAAATTGCGGTGTTTTTACCGCAATTTTTGTATATTTGCAGCCGTAAACATCAAATTTATTGTATCTTTATACGCAATTTTAACCCTAAAAGATATTCTGTAATAAGTTAATGAAGAAATCTATTCTTATCGCTTGTCTGGGACTGGTAAGTCTGGGCTTGCAAGCACAGAGCATTTCGCTCGCTGGTGAATGGAATGTGGAGTTGGGAAAGAGCGGTAGTGCTTTCGCCAAGAGTAAGCGTGCCTCGCAGGGTGAGGTGAAGCGTGCCATCCTTCCCGGCACCATCGATACGAACCATCTGGGATTCGCTCCGAAAGATACGATGGAAACAACGCATCTTACGAGACTCTATGCCTATAAAGGAGCTGCAAGATATTCCAGAACCATCAATATCCCGAAGGACTGGAAGAAGAAGCCGGTAGAACTCTTCCTGGAGCGTACCCGACCGACATGGGTGTATGTGGATGGAGAACTGGTGGATTCCTGTAACTTCATCTCTACTCCCCAGCGCTATCTTCTGCCAAAGAAGGTGAAGCCGGGCAAGCATCTCCTGGAAATCGTGGTGGATAATGGAAAAGGTGTGCCTGAGCAGGTTTACGGCTCCAGCCATGCTTATACAGAAGATACGCAGACCAACTGGAATGGAATTATCGGCGAGATACGCCTGGAAGTGAAGAGTGAAGAACGAAGAGTGAAAAATTCAAATGTATTCCCTGATTTCGCCAAGGATTTTCATATCAAGGGCACTCACTTCTACGCCAATGGTCATAGGATATTTCTCCGTGGCAAGCACGATGCGGCTGTCTGGCCGCTGACGGGACATGTGGAAATGGGCGTGGAAGGCTGGATGAAGTATCTCGGAACCTGCAAGGAGTATGGAATCAACCATGTGCGCTTTCATTCCTGGTGCCCACCGGAGGCGGCTTTCGTGGCAGCGGACAGTCTGGGAATCTATCTCCAGCCGGAACTTCCTTTCTGGGGCTCTTTTGACAAGAAGGATGAAAGGCTGATGGCGTTCCTGTATCAGGAAGGCGAGAACATCCTCAGAGAATACGGTCATCATCCTTCTTTCAGAATGATGGCGCTGGGTAATGAACTCTGGGGCGACATCGACAAGATGAAGGAGTTTGTGGATGATTTCCGCAAGATTGCGCCAGATAAATACTATACTTTTGGAAGCAATTACTATCTCGGTTATCAGGGAATAAAAGAAGGAATGGATTACTTCACCACTTGTCGCATCGGAGGCGAGGGATGGGGCAAATACAATACCCATACCCGTGGATCCTTCTCGTTTGCCGACGCCTACGATGGAGGAATGATCAATCATTTCCATCCTAATTCTACGATGAATTTTGATGAGGCTTGCGATAAGGCAGGAATCCCAATCATCTCTCACGAAACAGGCCAGTTTCAGACCTATCCTGATTATCGGGAAATGAAGAAATACACCGGAGTGCTTCATCCTTATAACTTTGAAGTGTTCCGCCGTCGTCTGGCTGCAGCCGGAATGCTCTCGCAGGCAGATGATTTCCACATGGCTTCGGGCTTATGGAGCGTGAAACTCTATAAAGCCGATATAGAGATGGATTTGAGAACCCGGAATATGGCGGGCTTCCAACTGCTCGATATTCAGGATTATCCCGGTCAGGGAAGTGCTTTCGTAGGCATCCTGGATGCGTTTATGGAGAGCAAGGGAATCACTACGCCCGAGGAATGGCGCCAGTGGTGTTCGCCAGTGGTTCCTCTGTTGGAAATGAAGAAGTTCTGCTTCGAGGATGGCGAGAAGATTCAGGCTAAGGTTAAGGTTGCCAACTATGGCGGTTCTTCGCTGAAGGGCAAGAAACTGAAATGGCATCTGGCTGCCGAGAACGGATTGTTCTGTATGGATGATGGAACTTACAGCACCAAGGATGGTGAAGTGAGAAAGAATGTGGGCGACTTGATGGCTGAGGATGAGGGAGTATTGAACATCTTTTCATACGATGAAGGTTTGGTGGATGTGGGTGAACTGAATGGTGTTTTCCACGTACAGAAACCTACCAAGCTGCTTCTTACATTAAACATTGAAGGAACAGAGGCGAGAAACTCGTACGAACTTTGGGTTTATCCGAAGAAGGCGATGGAAAAGAAGGGCGTTATCATAGCCAAGGATTTGAATGATGAAGTGGTGAAAGTCTTGGAAAAGGGCGGAAAGGTGCTTTGGATGCCTACGGCTTCCAGCCATTTCGTGGCTGCCGATGATACGCTTTCGCAGGCAGATAATGCTACTCCTTATACTGTTGGCGGACTCTTCCAGACCGATTACTGGAATTATCGCATGTTCAAGACCATCTGCGAGAACAACAAGAAGAAAGTTTCTCCAGGAACCCTGGGCATTCTGACGAATCCTGAACATCCGATATTCAAGGGATTCCCTACGGAGATGCACACCAACTGGCAATGGTTTCCGGTTATCAAGGAATCGCATCCGCTGGTGCTTGACAACTTCGCCAAGGATTATCGCCCGGTAGTTCAGGTGATAGATAATATCGAGCGGAATCATAAGTTGGGTTTGGTGATGGAATGGAAGGTGGGAGCCGGAAAACTCCTCGTCTGCATGAGTGATTTGGAGAAGGCTGCCCAATATCCGGAAGGCAAGGCTTTCTATCAGAGTGTAATTGATTACATGCGCTCTGCCGATTTCAATCCATCTGCAGAAATAACGGTGGATGAATTGAAGAAGAAACTTGCCGAAAAGCCTCGTCAGGTTTCATTGAAGGAGCTGAATAATATCTCGCAATATTAATTGGAATTCTGTAGGTTGCGAATCTGTAAGATAAAAATAAACTGAAAATCAGCAAGATAACAAGAATAGAAAGACTAAATAAAATAAGAGCGGAAAGCCAGGAGTTAACAGGTTAACAGTTAACAGCTGATTTTCCGCTCTTTTTATATCATCCTGGGACTAATCTTTAGCCCAGGATAAACCATTCTATCATCTCTGTTGATTCAGAGATAGGATTTACTTTGCATTGATCTCCTTCAAGAGGCGGTCTGCGTGTCCCCACTTATCCATCAGGTAGAGCACATAGCGAATATCTACACCAATGCAGCGAGCCAGGCGCTTGTCGAAGTTGATGTCAGAGCTGAGGCTGTCCCAGTTGCCATCGAAGGCAAGACCAATCAACTCACCCTTGCCGTTGAACATAGGGCTACCAGAATTACCGCCGGTAATATCGTTGTTGGTGAGGAAGCAGAGCTGCATCTTGCCAGTCGTCTTATCCTGATACTTGCCGAAATCCTTCTCAGAGAGGAGCTCGTGCATGATAGGCTCAGCGTAGTAATCGATTACCTTATCGCCCTTCTTCATCTTCTCAACGATGCTCTCGGCTGTGGTGTAATAACCAGATGGCTTGCCACCGAGGTCGAAACCGCCTACCTGACCATAGCTCAATCGCATGGTGAAGTTGGCGTCGCTGTAGTGAGGCATGTCTTCCTCCATACGGAGCTTGGCAGCGCAGAGATACTTCTCCTGCTCGGCGATGCTGTCGTTGATGCTGCCCATCTGAGCAGCGAAATCTGCAAATACATCGTTCAAATCCATACCGAAGCTTACGCCTGGATCCTTCTCATATCCCTTCTTGTTGAAGTAGAGCTTAGCGCCCTTCTTCATGATGAGAGATTTCTCCCAGAGATAATCCACATACTTGGCGTAGTTGCCGCCAAACTCAGCATCGATGGTCTTGTAGAACTTAGGCAACCATTTTGCATCTACATGCTCCTTGTAGTTCTTCAAGAGGGTAGCGAGCACTTCCTTATCGAGCGCCATATCCCATTCTGCAGAGTTATCTTCAAACTCATGATACTGCTTCTTCTTGTTCTTCTCAGGACCCTTCACCTCCATGTTGGTCTGGAGCTTGATGGCACGGGTAGAGAACTCGATGTTGCTTCTTCTTGTGAAAGATTCAGCGAAGTTGGTCCAGGCGTATTTCACGTCTGCGCTCTCCTTGTAGAGCTTGGCGAGCTTGTCGAAATCTACCTTGTGGGCGAGATCGTTGGCTGCCTTGGCTGTATCCTGCCAAGCACGGAGACGGGTTTCGTACTCACGCTTCAGATTCACGATGCCGATAGAGTCGATACACTTGTTCATACCGATGGCATTCTTCCAGTAGTTGGAAGAGCTGGCGTACTTGCTGTCGTACTTGATGCGGACAGCCTCGTCGGCACGCATGTGCTTCTGCATTACCTCCTGCTTTACGCCACGAACCTGGGCACGAGGAGCATTCTCTGCATCGCGCATGGTCTGGATTCCGTAGCTTGAAAGATAGCGCTCTGTGCTGCCTGGGTAACCCATGGTCATCGCATAGTCGCCATCCTTGTAACCCTGGAGTGAAACCTGTGCCCAACGCTTTGGCTTGTAAGGCACATTGTCCTTGCTGTAGGCAGCAGGACCATTGGTCTTAGGGTCGGCATAGATGCGGAATACAGAGAAGTCGCAGGTCTGGCGAGGCCACATCCAGTTGTCTGTATCGCCACCAAACTTACCCATAGACTTTGGTACGGTGAAAACCAGACGCAGGTCGGTGAAGTCGCGGTAAGTAGTAGCGTACCACTTGTTGCCCTCGTAGAAAGGCTGAACGGTGATATGGAGGGTAGAATCGTTTTTCTTCACTTCCTCAGTCATCTCATTCTCCAGAGAATCGATGAGTTCATCGCGCTTCTTGTTGTCGAGTTTCTCGTATCCGAGGCTCATCACCTTATCGGTTACATCCTTCTGCTCAACCATAAAGCTGACGAACATATTCTCGTTAGGCAATTCCTCTGCGTATGATTTTGCAAAGAATCCGTTGAGCATGTAGTCGTGTTCTACGGTAGAGTGGCTTCTGATAGCCTCGAAACCGCAATGGTGGTTGGTAAATACCAAACCGTCTGGAGAAACGACTACGCCTGAGCAATAGCCAGAGAAGTTGACCACAGCATTCTTCAAGGCATTCTCGCCGTTGTAGAGCTGGTCGTAAGTCATACTGAAGCCTTCGCGCTGCATCATCTCATACACAGCGTTAGGCAAGTTGTAAATCGTCCACATTCCCTCGTCAGCGTGAGCGGTATTGATTCCGCAGAACGCCATGATAGAGGCGATAAGGACCGTTGCTTTTTTCTTCATTACTTGTTTTTGTTTTCTATTTTTATTATGATGTTATTTATTCTTTTTCTCATACCATTCTTTCCAAGTCTTTGCCTGTTCTGTCATTCGATATTGCTGGCGTGGATGTCTTGGGGTGTTTGGATATTTCCTTTCAATAGCTTTTTCTGAGAGGGCAGCGTTTAAATATAGTTCACTAAAACTTTTTCTGTCCTTTAGTCCGATTGCACCCATAATTTCCGCAGATGTCATATATTCATCGTTAAAGGATAGAATAAGAGTCTCCACATGTTGACTGAACTTGTGGGGTACTTGTGGGATACTTGAGGATAGATTGCGGGGTACTTGTGGGGTACCTATTCTTGGCTGCTCTTTCCAATCATCAGTCGGCCGAATATGCAAGTATCTGTTTTTGAGAACCCAGCTATCTTTTAGGAGTAAGTTTCTGAAGAAACGAACAAGGTAGATAGGAGAGTACTCTATATCTTTATTGATATTGCGATAGTTGGCACGAACTAGGGCATTGCGGAAATACCAGGAATGCTTGGCGAACATTTCGTTGTTCCCGCAAGCGCTTGAATTGAGCTAAGCACTCCTCCAGCGAAAGCGGATGCTCTCGCCCATAAGCCATGCTCTTTTGCATTTGGGCATTGACTTTCTTGTGATAATCGTTCAGTTGTATCTCCATCCATTTATGTATTATATTGTTAGAATATTACGTTTGCAAAGTTACGACTATTTTCTGAAATTACCAAGGCTTCGCTTGATTTTCTTCATAATTTGCCTTTTTGCTGATAACATTCCTGGTGATAGAACCTCCTGCTCCAGCATATCTAAAGCCATTCTTAACTCTTCGAGGAGTTCGGGATAGTATTTCATCTGCTCGTAGGCGAGCTTCATGCAGTAGCAGCGGATGGCGTAGGGTTGGGAACAGGCGGTAATCTTGGCGATGCAGAAATCGATGAAATCAGAACGGAGTGATTCTTCCTCGAATGGCTGACGGAGAAGGAGTTGGAGCATCAGGCGGCGCTTGGTCTCATTTTTCTCTACGAGAACTCGGTCTATTAAGTCATCGTGCTTGGCATAGAGCCACTCGTTGTTCTGCATGTCGAAATGAGTGAATACCCACAGGGCATTTGTGGATATTCGCTCGTCCTCATCAAATGTTAGTTGATAAAGATGAGCTTTTTTACGGTTATTACCATGGGTAAGAATACAAATCTCATAGATGTCATCCATGCAAAGTTTCTTATTCAGTTTCTTCCTCATGCTTCTATGGCTTATTTGATGATGAAACTCTTCTCTACCTTGTGTTTAACAAATTCTCTAGCTGCGAATAGTGGTACATTTTCCATCCATTTTTGGTCTTGGAAACCTCGCATGGAGAAACGGATACCTTTGAGATGATAGGAGGCAAAATCGTGAGTGATAAATGCTGCTAGTGATTTTGCCTTTACATTCTCCTCAGCCTTTACTTCTATTGGTAAGATTTCGCTGCCGGCTTGTACTATGAAATCAATTTCTTGGGTAGAGCTTGGCTTACTGTAATAATATATGGGTAAGTAAGGAAGAGATTTCAGCTGTTGAAGCACGAAATTCTCAGTAAACGCCCCCTTGTATTCGCTAAACACGTTGTTGCCAATGAGAATCTGGTCAGGTTGTGCCATTGTGAGTGCTCCCAACAAACCTACATCAAGCACATATAATTTGAAAGCATCCATGTCTGCATAGAATTTTAATGGAGATTTGGCATCTCTTGTTCTTTCTACCTTATGGACGAGTCCTGCGTCAATGAGCCATTGTATTGCAATCTCGAAATCTTTAGCCCTAGCTCCTTTTCTTATTGCACCATAGATGAACTTCTTGTTCTCGCGAGCCAGTTGGGCTGGGATTGATTGCCATACCATTCTTACTCTTTGTGTCTGTTCTTCGGTGTGTTTGCTGATATCTGCCTCGTATGCATTCAAGATGTTTTGTTGAATTTGCCTTACTTGCATTGGGTTGTGATTTTGTGTAAATTCCAATACTGCTTCGGGCATACCTCCAACAAAGTAGTATCGTCGAAGGTATTCTATGAATTTTGGGGCGAGGCTGTTGATAAGTTCCTTATCTCCGCTTTGCAATAAATCCAAAAGTTGTTTCTCTCCATTGGCAAGTAGAAATTCCTCATAAGTCATGGGGTAGAGGTGCATGATGTCAACTTTACCGACAGGGAAGGATTCTCCTTTCATGTTCATGACACCGAGCAATGATCCTGCTACGATGATATGCAATTCTGGCTTGTCTTCACAGAAATATTTCAGCGAGGACAAAACAGGTGGAATCTCTTGTATCTCATCGAGAAATACAAGGGTCTTGCCAGGAGTGATGTCTTGGTGTGCATAAGCAGCAAGGCCGATGGAAAGTCTTTCTGCATTTGCGTCACCTTGAAAAAGTTGAGCAATGCTTTTGTTTTTGTAACAGTTGATGTAAACCATATTCTCAAATTCGTTGTCGCCAAACTCTTTGATGATATAGGTCTTGCCAACTTGTCTTGCTCCATACATGATGAGTGGCTTCCTGTTACTGGATAATTTCCAGTCTTTCAGATGGTTGTATATGAATCTTTTCATGTTTGCTACACTTTTGTGAGGGAATGATATTTGTGCCTATACATTTTTATGAGGGAATAATGTCTTATTACCAACACTTTTGTGAGGGAATATTGCTGCAAAGATACTGATTTTGTAGCAGTTCCCCAAAGTGGACACAAAAAATGATTATTAATTATTTATATT
>ERZ1034949.1000-NODE-1000-length-14945-cov-16.172196_pt1 | contig 14945 bp, 21 predicted proteins | sample MGYA00520590_ERZ1034949 | MGnify/ENA primary metagenome ERZ1034949 (study PRJEB33766, sample SAMN09781752) | gut metagenome | biome: gut microbiome | host: Homo sapiens | place: Madagascar | study: EMG produced TPA metagenomics assembly of the PRJNA485056 data... | reverse complement strand
TCTGTTTCGTTCTGAACTTGTTATTTCCGAATGTGTGATTTTTTACGCCGAACTCCGCAAGAACACGCTGGGCGGCAAAAAATACGCCTTTAATCAGATGCTTAGGATTTGCAGAGAGAGAGAGAGACCTTTGCTTAGCTTATTTTTCATCTTTCTTTCCTCTAAAATTAGGTTGTTTACATACCAATACCATAACATAAGCTTAACTAAAGTCAAGCGCTAAAATATTTGCAATTTAGCCGGTAAAAGCTTTTTTAATCAGTCCTGTTTTAGCAGTTCCAGCCAAGTTTGTTGGCAAAACTCTGTGGATTTTCCGTTATCTTTACATTCTTTTATATATTGGTATTTCTGATAGTGAGGATAAGTAAATAATCCAGCAACAATCAATAGGGTAAGAATACCGATAAATGTTAAAATAGTTCTGACAACACGGTCGGCTACTTTATCCCATATTTTCCGTTTGTTTATCATCCGGCAGCTCTTTATTGCTAAAATAGTCTGTTTTTACAAGATTGTTCGCTCAAACCGGCAGCCATACAGCCAGCAATAAATGAGTCGTTGCACTTATTGCCATATTCTACATAATAACCAAAACTAAGTCCTATGGCTAGGCCGATAACTATTAAGGAACATAATAAAAGCAATATGTAACCAATATATTTACCAATTCTTTTTAACATGTTTAAACTCCAAATACTATATACAACAAGGTGCAAAAGGCAATTATCAGTCCCAATATCCATAGTTCAGCGCGTGACTTTAGATAATTAGTACCGACGGCAGCTCCCAAAAGCGGTGCGAAAAATAACAACGTTCCTAGAAATGAATTGCCAAACAAGGTTAAATTAAATGCAGTAAGTTCTGTTACTGTCAAAAATAACAAGCAACCCCAATATAAGGCAAACCACACACAAACTTCCGCAATCCGCCAGCGAATAGCCGGATTAACGCCGGCTATTTTCCTGCGGACATAATCAAACAGTAAGTATAATGCCAAAAAGTAAATATAACCAATCAAAAATTCGGCGGTATAAGCACAAGGCTGACCCTCCCAGAGCCATTGATAAATTTGTTCGTCAGCCCACGATTCGTAATCGCATCTTGAGCCTTGACTGTTATCATATAAACCTACTTCCTGAACTTTAGACATCAGCCAGGTAATAAGCGCAAACCATACGGTGTAGCCAGCCGATTTCCGTGTTATTGGATTAAAGATATTTTTGGCATAAGACACTTCTCGATTCCTTTTTTACGGCTAATAAACTCTGTTTTTGCAAGATTCTTCACTGTTTCCTTGATTTATACATTCTTGAATGATTTTACTATTTTGCTCAAAGTTAATATAATAATCCCAATAGTAAAAAGCTTGTACAATCAAAAATGCAATACCGACAAACGCAATTATCCATATAAGCAAGCTAATAGAATCGTTTAATATATTTTTCAACAAGTTCATGGCATTTCACATTCAGCAGCTATTTAGTTTTATATTCTATTTTATCGTCAATATATTCAATTTTATTATCGTGTATCTTAACAAGTCCCATTTCTTCGGCTGCTTGGCATCTTCCCTCATTGCAGTCGTCTAAAATCATTATCGTTTGCATTTCCGGCAGAGCTGCTAAACAATGAGCCATAAAAAATAAAATGAAATAAATCAGGGCTTTCCCATATTTCAGATTCGTCAAACTAATCGCCGATAACCCCAGTACGCATAAATAAAATTTATGTTCCGTATTTACTATTTCTATGCTGTTGCTGTTATTTAGAGCATATATATAATGCCCGATTATCAGAAGCAGAAAAAATGACCATATATACCAAAACAATTTTTTCATATTATGCTCCAAAGTTATAAGCTTGCTGTATAGATGGAATTTGATAAATAAAATATGGAATTAACAGAAACATTAAAATCCACAAAACAATTTCTATATTTACAATTTTCGGGTACTTATTTTTTAATACAAACAAAATACTTTGCAAGCATAAAAGGTTAAATATAATATCTATATTCTTTTTAGCTAAGTTTAGGTTTGTATATTTGCTGACGTCTGTTCCGAACAAGTCAAATCTGAAAACTGCAAAAAACAGAAAGAAAATATTTAAAAATAGAATGCAATAAGCAATTTTATCTAATACTTTTGCACAGCTGATTAAATAACCTAAGACTTTCTGCATAACAAATCCTTTTTATTGAATGAATACATATAACCAATAAAATGCTGATAAGAAAATGATTCTTGCAAATACAGGATGATTGCGCATGTTGCTCGTGCCGACTAAAAATAAAAGTGCAAATATAATCAGCATTAGTTTAGTTATAGCCAAATACAGCGGGGAACTAAATTCAAACCAATCTTCGTTATTCCAAATACAATATTGTTTTGGGGAAGGAGATAAATAGAATGATAATAGAATTGCGTAAAATAAAACATATATAGATATACTCCATTTAAATTGTTTTAGTAACTTAAATGTTTCAAAAGTGTTCTGTTTTATAGCTTGCGCAAATTTTTTGATTTTTTCAAGCATTTTATATTTTTTCTTATGGTTGTATTTTAAATAAAAATAGAATAATAAAAATTTAAAGGCAAGAATTTTTTTCATTGCCCTTTAATTTTTTTTAGTTACCAATCTTTAGGATATTTTACCAGTCAAAAGTTTTTTCGCCCACTCAATAATTTGCAGCTGTAAATCTTTGCTGTTGCGCAGAGCGTTATGCTACGTCAGTTCCTATGGCGATGTTTAAAAGAACTGCTGCCGCGCTGACAACGGCTAAGCACCACAAGCCATAGAAAAATATTCTTAACCATTTAATTTGCTTTTCTGTCATTTATTTCTCTTAGAGTTATGTCATTTGCTGTCTTCAGTATATAGGGATAAAGCTTGAAAAGTTTCATCCGGATAGCAAATAAAAACACCGGTTTCTATAAGTAAAATAGGTATTAAGATATATTTCAAAGCCGCCAATTCATTATCTATGCGGATTTTCGTTTTAAATAGGTATTTGAAAATAAGTTTATATCCGCCCCAGCAATAAAAATTTAAAAAGCATAAAGTGATACAAAAAGGTATAAATGTCATCTGTTTAACCATTATAGACGTTTCGCCTAAAATTATAAAATAAATTAAATACATTATAATGTACAACGGCAGCATTTTTAATTTAGCCGCTAGTTTTTCTTTATCCATATTTTTATTCCTTATGTAATATTTTATTTATCTTGTGTATCATTATTATTATCTTTATCATAAAACAAATTTTTAGCTTTGTCAGCTAAATAACTAAGACTTTGTTTTGCTGCTTTATTACCTACTTTACCTATTCCGCGGAAAAATGGCAATTGTTCAAGATATAAGCCTGCTCCATTGACTATACTATTGGTTCCCATGTTTTCCCAAAAATCTTTCCAGTTTTCAGCATAACCGGAAGATGCAACTAATGTATCTGAAATAAAATTGAATAGTTTAGGATTTGAAACTTTAAGTTTTGCTAAAATATTTGGTGGTAATTGCATAAGAGTATACATAGCTCCGGCGAATTCCGGAATTCCATAAATAAAGGGATGGTTATTATATAATTCTTTTTGATATAACCTTACAGCGTCACGCCCCATTTCATAATTATTTTTATTTAATGTTGTAAGAGCAGTTAGACCCCCCATGAATTCGTCAAAATTTCCTAGCATTCTACCATCTGCGGCACCCATTAAAGCTGCAATCATTGCATCCGCTGTAGTTGAATAGATTTTATTTATCATATTATTTTGAGGTTTAGATTGTCTATTGTTTGTTAATACAGACATATGAGTATTATAATTTATATTATCAATAGGTTCATGTGTTTGGCTTGGTTGGCTATTATTTACAGCATTCCAGGGTGTTGGTGTCTGATTTTGAATAGTATTTTGCTGAGAGCCAAAACTTGTATTTGTTCCAAAAGTGTTATTTTGCTGACCAAACGCATCGTTTGTAGTGTTAGCAAAAGTCGTTTGTCCGTTATTGCTTTGAAAGCCAAATCCTTTATTTTCCTGAGTTGTAGGCTGAGGGACTGGCGGTGGGGTGTCGCCGTACAGTTCTCTATAATTGTATTCATCATTTTTATAGAGATAGTTTTGGATTTCATTAGCATATGGATTCGGCGTGTTTTCGGTTGGCACATCAATTTTTTTCATATCCAAAAAAGTGCTTGCTCCGCGCGGGTCCAAATAATACCATTCGCTTTCGCCGGGTTTGCGGTCTGTTCTGCGTATCGGGCGTTTGCCAAAAATAAGTTCTCTTGAAAATTCAGTCATATTTTTCCTCCTTTGTTTCATTGATTGAATTTTATGACTAAACTTTAACAGAAACAAAATGCTTTGAAAATCCGCTATAGCAGGCTAAAATCAGCTTTAGCATGCAAAAGCTTTTTTAAATTCCCGATTGTTTTGCTGTGCCAGCTGCCGCAGTTTATTCTTTTGATTTTGTTTGATATACGGAATTTCAATGTTTTGAGCTTTATTTTTCAAAAACCATTCCACAAAGCCGTTGGCTGTTAACTTGCCGCCGCTATGCAGAACTCGCAAATATTTTTCTTGCTGTATTTTCTTAAAATATTCGCGGAACGGAGCATATTTTTTATCGCGTTCTTTGCTTTTTCTTCGCGCTTCGTTTTTTCTATCCGTTTGAATAACCGCGTCTAATAGCGTGGTGTGCATATCGCTCCACTCTTTTCGGCTTTCTGCCAAAAGTTTTTTCGCCCACTCAATAATTTGCAGCTGTAATTCTTTGCTGTTGCGCAGAGCGTTTTGCTGCATAAATAACAAACTTAATTCTCCCAGCATTTTAGGCGGTATAATTTCTTCATCATCCATTTTTTATTCCTTATATATATGTTATGAAAAATATATAGGTGAAAACAGATGGCAATGCAACCTAATTGCTGCATAACAACAAAAAACACCTCGTAAAATTACAAGGTGTTTTTTTTGTGATTTCTTCTGTTTTTGAATAAAAACCAGCAGTTTTTCAGCCGCTTCCATAAGGATAGAGAATGTATTTTTATAATCATTCCATTCTTATTGACCTCAGCCTCGTCTCCAACCATGATTTTGCAGGCAGCTTTGTATAAAGGCTCCCCGTTTTCAACCAAAACAAATTTTGATAGGAGGCGAGGATTTTTTTCTTTCTGTTCCGTAAAAACATAAGAGATGGCTATGCCGGAATAACTCGGTTCAGCATAAGCAATAATCACACGTCGCGGATTATTGGTAAAATCTTCATTTTTCATAAACTAAAATTTAATAATGTTATAAATAATTTTATATCAAGTTTAAGATAACATAAATTTTTTCAGCGTCAACAGCAAAAAGCCTCCTTAAAAAAGGAGGCTTTAAATAAAGATATAAACATTTTTACTTTTGCAAAGCTAAATAAATTTCATGAGCTGAGTTTGCTTCACGTATTTTACGGCACGTTTCTTCATCTTTTAAGATTCTGGACATAATGGCAAGAGCCTGCAAATGGTCTTCGCCGCTTTTTTCCGGAGATAGTAAAAAAGCCACCAAATCAACCGGATGAGAATCCAAAGAATCATAATCAATGCCTTTATTCAGACGAGCAAAAACAGCAATGACTTTATCAAGGCCTTCTATGCGGGCATGTGGAAAAGCAACACCTTCGCCATAACCGGTTGAGCCTAAATTTTCGCGTTCCAAAATCGCCTCAAAGATAGAATTTTTATCTATATTTTCTTTTTCGGCAACAAACTTCGCCAATTGTTCAAGCATATTGCGTTTGCTTTCCGCTTCAACATGAGCCAACACCATGTCTTCTGACAAGATATCTGATATTCCCATTTTTTATCCCTTTTAGTAAAAATTATTCTGCCGGTTCAACCCAACCGATGTTACCGTCTTTACGGCGATATACCATGCTGATACGGTTGTTGGCGCTGTTGCGGAACATTAAAGCGTTTTCATCTGCCAAATCCATATACATAACAGCTTCGCTGACTGTGCAGACTTTGATATTTGCATCTGTTTCGGCAATAGTCAACGGAGCAGATTCGTCAATGCTCATTTCATCTTCTGTTTCTTTAACAGGGAACACGGCGGCGTGAGCCATTTCCACAATACCTGTTTTACCTTTATGGTCGTTAAGTTTTGTTTTTTGACGGCGCAAACGAGTGGCAATATGTTCATTAGCGTTATCAAAAGCAGAATATGGGTCTGCGGCAATTCCTGTGCCTTTCAAAACAATGTTTTTAGCCGGATGAACGGTTACTTCGGCTCTAAAATCTTCGCCGTCTTTAGAAAAAGCAACGCTGCAGCTGATAGGAGCGTTAAAATATTTATTTACGGCATTTTCAACAGCTTCTTCAACACGGTTGCGCAGTCTGTCGCTAATATCTACTTGTTTTCCTGTTAATGTAATTTTCATGATTTACCTCATTTGTTAATTATTTCGGCACAATCGCCTTTTGTAACTGTTTTATAGTATAACACTGTTTAAGCAAAAGTAAACAATATACTTTTTTATAGTGTGAAATTATCTCCCAAATACACTTTGCGTACTTCTTCGTTGGCAACAATTTCATCAGGAGTTCCTTCCATCAAAACCGTCCCTCCGTGCAAAATATAGGCACGGTCAATAATATCGAGCGTCTCTCTTACATTGTGGTCGGTTATCAACACGCCAAGTCCGCGATTTTTCAGTTGTGATACCAGAGTGCGGATTTCACCGACTGCAATCGGGTCAATACCGGCAAGCGGTTCATCCAATAAAATAAAATCAGGTTTACTGGCCAGCGCGCGGGCGATTTCCAAACGGCGGCGCTCACCGCCGGATAGGGCCAATGCCGGAGATTTGCGCAGATGTGCTATTGAAAATTCGCTTAACAATTCTTCTAACATATTTTCGCGTTCATTTTCATCTTCTATCACGATTTGTAAAATAGCTTTGATATTATCCTCAACACTTAGGGTACGGAAAATTGAAGCTTCTTGCGGTAAATAGCCGATACCCATGCGCGCGCGTTTATACATCGGCATATCGGTAATATCTTTTCCGCCGACATAGACATCGCCATAGTCCGGAGTGATTAAGCCGGTTACGCAATAAAAACAGGTTGTTTTACCGGCGCCGTTAGGGCCAAGCAAACCGACAGCTTCGCCTTTTTTTACATGAAGCGAAACGTTTTTCAGCACCGTGCGTTTTTTATATTTTTTGCCGATGTTGAAAATTTCCAGCTCTTCGGTTTCATTTTTCTGATTTTTTGTCATTTGCGCTCCTTTTGCTGTAAAATGTACCGGTAATCCGGCCGCCTGTTTTTTTATTTCCGGTAATTCGGCTGATTTGCGTGTTTAAATCTGTTTCTGCTTTATCGCCGTTAATAATATTTCCGTTTTGTTCCAATTTGACAGCTCCGATTAGTTCCACTTTTGCGGTTTTGGGATTATATACGCCGCTGCTGCCATAAGCTTTGCCTTTAGGAGTTATGATTTTTACATTTCCAAAAGCTTCTGCACGTTCCAGTTTGTTGGAAGCTGAATAAAATGCAATCAATTTGTCGGCATATAAAATATTGTCGCCTTGCCGCACCACTACATTGCCTATAGAGACGCTTTTATGGGCGTTTTGAAAATATCTTGTTTCAATATCTGCGGTTAAAGTTCCTTGAGAGGTGGTGACAACATGTTTGCCTTTAAGCACTAAAATATTTGTGGTCTTAAAAAATTCAAATCCCTGTGCCTCTAAATCTCCCCAGTATCCTTCGGCATTTAGACGCTCATTTCCGTGACCGTATTCTTTTGTAAAGTCATATTCTGCGGCAAGAGTTTTTATTTTTGTTCCTTTTTCATCTAAGGCATTCACATTTTGCTGCAGTTTTAAAATATTTTTTTCCTGATTGAAAAAACCTGTGTCGGCAGAAACTTTGATATTTCCGTTATCTGTGGAAATATCTGCTTTGGGAGTATTGATTTTAACCTCTTTTGATGTCGGGGTCATTTCATCAACGCTGTCTGCGGTAATGGTGCTTACGCGATTTTTGGAGTCGGTTGCATAGTATACTGTGTTTTCAATATGTAGCTTTTCCATCTCATTTTTACGAGGAATTGTTACATCATTTTGTAATTCAACGCTTTTTTTTATGTTAGGCATAACCAGCATCACCCCAAAGATAGCGGCGGCCAAGCAGGGAAATCCGAGTTTGACAACACGCAGCCATCCCGACATTTTAGGTTTGTTATCCGGCTGTGTATTTTCAAACGGGCGTTCGCCGTTAAAGTAGTCGTCTATCTTATGGGAATCAAACATTAGCTGACTCCGGCTTTCAGACAGTCATGAATATGAATAACGCCGACCGGCTTTGAACCTTTTACCACAAACAAATTAGTAATACCGCGTCCGGTGTTGTTCATTACGTTCACAGCCTCGGCAATCAGCGCGTCGGGAGCAATTGTTTTAGGATTCTTTGTCATAACTTTTGAAACTTTTTCGGTAATCAAATCAGGCGACATCCAGCGGCGCAAATCACCATCGGTAATGATTCCTTCCAAATCTCCGTTGCTGTTGACAATACCTACGCAGCCCAGCATTTTTTCAGACATTTTAATCAAAGCGTCCTGCATGATGGCGTTATCGTTTACTAACGGCATCTCATCACCAGTGTGCATAACATCCGAAACATGGCGCAAGACAGAGCCAAGTTTTCCGCCTGGGTGACGCAGATGAAAGTCAGCTTCGGTAAATCCACGTCGAACCATTAAGTCTGCCGCCAAAATATCACCCATAACCAAAGTCGCCGTTGTTGATGAAGTCGGGGCCAATCCAAGAGGGCAGGCTTCGCGGTTGTTTGGAAGTTTTAGAATATAATCGCTGTTTTTGCCGAGTGAACTTTCCGGATTCTTTGTGATGGCGATCAATGGCACGCCAAATCGTCTGCAATAGACTAATATATCCGATAATTCTTTAGATTCACCGCTGTTAGAAATAGCTATGACCGTGTCATCAGAAGTAATCATGCCCAAATCGCCGTGACTAGCTTCTCCTGGGTGCAAAAAGAAAGACGGCGTTCCGGTAGAAGCAAAAGTTGCAGCCATTTTGCGGCCGATATGTCCGGATTTGCCCATGCCCGTAACAATTACGCGGCCTTTTGTTTTTTGCAAAACATCAACCGCCGTAGTCAGGGTTTCATTAAGTTCGTTTTTCATGGCTTTCAATGCTTCAACCTCGCGGTCTATTGTTTGTTTTGCCACTTCAATGTCTTTATTTTCCGTCACGATAGTCTCCTTTTTGAAATTCTTTTCAGAATAATAGAATTTTTGTCCCGAAATTCAAGATGTTTTTGGATTTTATGCTCTTATCAAGCCTTTTGCACCCATTTTCCCTCGTTAGTCTGCTGCCAATAATTAACCTCGCAGCCTGTGTTTTTATATTCTTTCCATAAACGGCGCGCTTGTTGCAGAGCATCAGCTGATTTTCCGTCAAAAATATTGAACACTCGCTCATAATTTTGCAGATTTTCGGCATTTTCTTCAGCTCCGTCTACCAAAAATAAATATACGGCACTATTAGCGTTTTCTTCGGCAGACGAAAGCCAAATCGGCTGTTGTTCTGCAAAACCGTCTTTTTTTGAACCATGCGGCAAAAAGCTTTCATCGTTAAAAGTCCATAGCAAAGAATTTATATATTCCGTGCGTTCTTCGTTCGGAGTTTTTATTTTTATCCGTTTGCCGGTAGAATAGGCTTTTTGCAGAAGCGGCGGTAAAACATCTTCCAAAGATTTTTGCTGTAAATGATAAAAGTCAACTCTTGTCATTATTTCCTCACAGATAAAGAAACGCCGTAAGTTCCTTCATTGTCGCGCAGTTGCAAAAGTATAACACTTCCGGCAGACTGTTTGAGTTTTATGCGCATATCTTCGGCACCGAAAATTTGTTTGCCGCCGGCCAAAACAATGCGGTCGCCTACTTTTATGCCTTTTTCTTCTGCCTCGGAGCCGGGGGATACCATAGTAACCGCCAATTCTTTGGCTTTTTCGTCATAATAGGCAGCTAAGTTCAATTCTTTAAAATCAAGAGCTTTGCCTATCTTATATTTGTCTAAGCCGAGTTCTTCAAAACTATGTAAATTTGCGGCGGATTCTGTTTTTTTTGCGTCTTCCGGAGCTGCCTTTATGATGATTTCAGTATTAAAAATTTTTCCGTCACGGCTAAAAGTCACCGGCACTTTTGTTTCCGGAAGCAATTTGGCTATTTCTAATGAGAATAAACGCGGATTTTTCAAGCTTATGCTGCCCAGCGCCAAAATCTTGTCTCCAACTCTTAATCCGGCAGCTGCCGCCGGAGAATTTTCAGACATGGATGAAATTGCTAACGCTGTTTCTTCTTCATTTTCCGGAGAACGTACGTTTTGCACGGAAACACCGAGCCAGCCGCGAATAACTTTACCATGCTGTTTAAGTTGACTGACAACCCATTTTACAATATTTGACGGAGTGGCAAAGCCAACGCCTGCGTTTTTTCCGTCTTCTGAAAAAATCGCCGTGCTGATACCGACTATTTTACCTTCGGTGTTAAAAAGAGGACCGCCCGAATTTCCTTGATTGATGGCGGCATCGGTTTGTAAAAAGTTGTCATAAGGTCCTTTGTCTATATCGCGTTCTTTTGCCGAGATAATTCCCAGAGAAACGCTGTTTCCGAGTCCGAAAGGATTCCCGATGGCGAATACTCGATTCCCGACACGAATGGTATCGGAATCTCCAAAATGTCCGGCCTCCAAATTTATCGGTTTTATTATTTTTAATAAAGCAATATCTGTTTTTTCATCTATGCCGACCAAATCTGCGCTAAAAGTTTCGCCGTCCGGTGTTTGCAGCGTGATTTTTTTTGCATTTTCCATAACGTGAGCATTCGTAACCGCATAGCCGTCGGAGCTTATGATAACTCCGGCGCCTAAGGCTTGTTCATTTTCGCTGACATCGACTGCTATGCTGACAACAGATGAATTAACTTCTTCAATAACGTCTTCCAGCAATCTTTGCTCGGCTTTAGCCGGCAGCGCGTACAAAAACAATATTGTTATGCCGATGCAATAAAATTTATGCATGTCTTTACTTTCTCAAAGTTGTGTTGAAATACTTAAAAAATTGAGAATCCGGTGACAAAACTAAAGAAGTTTCGCTATCGCCTAAAGATTTTCGATAAGCTTCCAAACTACGATAGAAATCATAAAATTCAACGTCTTGTCCAACTGTTTTATTCCAGATAGCAACGGATTCCTTATCGCCTTCGCCGCGTAAGATTTGTGATTGTTTTTCTGCTTCTGCCACTATAATTGCGGCTTCTTTATCCGCGGTGGCACGAATGTTTTGAGCTTTTTGCTGACCTTTAGCTCGAAATTCTTTAGCGTCACGCTGGCGCTCGGTTTTCATGCGCTCGTTAATGGCTTGCATAACCTCCATCGGCAAATCGGCGCGTCTAATCCGCACATCTGCTACATTAACTCCGATGGCTTCGGCATCTTTCTTTACGGTTTTGCTGATATCGGTCATAATTTGAGTGCGTTGCTGCGATAATAATTCCGTCAGCGTGACTCGTCCCAAGACTTTGCGGACAGAAGAATTTACAATTTCTTCAAGTTTGCTGCGTGCTTGTGTTTCATTTCTTACTGTTTTATAAAATTTAAGAGGGTCTACAATTTTATAACGTGTAAAACTGTCCACATCCAAACGTTTTTTATCATTCAAAACTACTTCTTGAGCCGGTGGGTCCAGATTGAGCAGGCGAGAGTCATAGAATACAACTTTTTGAATAAACGGAATTTTAAATTTCAATCCGGACTCGTTAACCAATCGTATCGGTTTGCCGAATTGCAAAACTATAGCCTGTTCCGGCTGATAGACAATATAGGCCGAACTCTGGACTAACCCCAGAGCGACTAATCCCAGAAAAATATAAAACTGCGCTTTAAATAAACTCATTTTCTTAATCCTTTGTTTGCGTTTGCGGGGTATTCAGCTGTAAAATCGGCAGTAAATTGCCTTTTTGCGACGGGTCGACAATCACTTTGTTCGACTTTTGCAAAACATCTTCCATTGCTTCCAAGTACATTTTCTTTATGGTTACTTCTTTTCCTGCCTTGTAGGCGGCATATACCGATGCAAATCTGTCTGCCTCACCCTGAGCTTTGTTTATCATCGTAGCTTTATAAGCCTCTGCATCTTGTAAAATTTGCGCCGCTTTACCGCGAGCCTTTGGCAATATCTCATTGCGATAAGCTTCCGCTTCGTTTTTGAAACGTTCCATATCGGCTTTGGCGCGCTGAACTTCATTAAACGCGTCCACAACTTCGCGCGGAGGGTCTGCTTTTTGCAGTTTTACGCGCACAATCTGAATTCCGGCTCCAAATTCATCTAAGACTCTTTGCAGTTCATCTTTTGTGTCATCTTCCACTTTACCACGGTCACCGGTAATAATCGGCTGCATTTCTGACTGACCGACAATCTCTCTTAAAACAGATTGAGCGGCTACACTAACGGTGGCGTCCGGACTGCGCATATTAAACAGATAATCTTTAGCGCTTTTAATTTTCCAAACAATTGTAAGGTTAATATCCACAATATTTTCATCGCCGGTAAGCATGTGGCTTTCTGTGAAAGCGTTATTGCGATAATCGCGGTTTTCGGCTGAGCCTAGATTGATGCTGCGTTCCTGCGTTACGTTCACTTTTATAACGTCTTCAACCGGATATGGCAAATGATAGTGCAATCCGGCATCTGTTGTGTCAACATAACGGCCAAAACGCAGAACCACGCCCTGTTCGCTCGGCTGCACCTGATAAAATCCTGAAGCCAGCCACAAGCCGGCCAAAAGCATAAAAGCATATTTCAGCCAACCGCCGAAATTATCTTTTGGCGCATGTATATGTGCTATCTTGCTAAAGTTAACAATTTTATTCTTTTTAAACATATCGCCGTCCAAAGACCAGCCGTCTTCATCGCCGCCATTGTCCCAGGGATTTATTTTTTTTGCCATTGTTTTTCCTTTTTATTATAAATAATTCTTGCAATAAGATAACCTACATATTAGATAAAAACAATTAAGGAACGATGAATATCCACATTATGGAGATAATAATGACATCAGAAGAAATAAAAAACATATGCAATAAATTTTATCCGGCCGAAAATATAACAAATTTAAAAGAAATTGGAAACCGTTTGATTATAGAGTTCAAAAATCTGGCGGAAAGCGCGGATAAAACTGCAGAGCTAAAGCAAGAGCTAAGCTTGTTTTTTCCGGATAAAAAAATTTCTGTGTTATTTGTGGAGGATAAAAATGCCAATCTCGGAACCGATTCCATTCAGAAGTGGCGGCTGCCTGCAGTTAAAAAAATTATCGGCGTGGCCTCTGGCAAAGGCGGTGTGGGCAAGTCAACTACGGCCGTAAATTTGGCTTTAGCTTTGGCGCATGAAGGGAAAAAAGTCGCTTTGGTTGATGCCGATATTTATGGCCCGTCCATTCCAACAATGCTTGGTTATGAAGGACAGCCTCTGCTTTCGGATGACGGACAAACCTTTAATCCGTTTGAAAGCTATGGCGTAAAATCCATTTCTATAGGGTCTTTAATCAGCCGTGATACTCCGATAATCTGGCGAGGTGTCAAAATCAGCGGCGCTTTAGAACAGCTGATGACGCAAACAAATTGGGGAGAAATAGACATTATGGTTATAGATATGCCTCCGGGAACCGGAGATATTCAAATTACTCTGTCGCAGCGTGTGGAAATGGACGGCGTTGTTATTGTTTCCACCCCTCAGGATATTGCACTCATTGACGCAATCAAAGGTGTGAATATGTTCAAGAAAACAGGTACGCCTATTTTGGGAATTATTGAAAATATGAGCTATTTTGTTTGCCCTTGCTGCGGCGCCCGTTCCGATATTTTTGGCCACAACGGAGCAAAGCACACAGCCGAAAAAATGGGCGAGATATTCTTAGGAGAAATCCCTTTGGATATGGCAATTCGGCAAAATGCCGACAATGGAACTCCTATTATGATTTCTGCTCCTGATAGTCAGTATAGCCAAGCTTATTTGGATATTGCTAAAAAGATAATTACAAGGGTAGGGTAAAGTTTATTCAAATGCCAATGTAACATCGCAGGCAGCATTCTTTTTGTCACAAGATTTACAGGTGTCGTAAATATCTTTTAAGGTAGCATTGCTGAGGCATTTGACATCGCCGCTGCAATACCTGTCACCATAAAATCTAAGACTGGAGGCATTAGTCCTATAAACATGAGCTTCATATAAAGCATAGTGCAATGGTTTTGCTATGTTATCAAATAAAGCCATACAAAAATCCGTAGAAAATCCGGCAGAACTATACGAGCCGTCTGTATTTTGGGTTGTTTCTCCCATTTTTATGCTTATATAAACTTTTTTTGATGATGAGAATATATGAAGATAATTTTTGTAAGGGTCCGATATTAAGCTATAATCATATTTTTTGTAAGTTTCCGGAACTAATTCAAGTGCTTTCACAATATCAATTAAGGGCAGTTGGGCCGCGGTTTCAGATATTCTCAATTCATCTAAATGTTCTAACATTCCCTGAATTAAATAACTGTATTCTCCGATAGCTTTATTCACTTTGAATTTTTCCATCGCTTTGGAATATCCGGCGATTCCGCCCACGCTTAGCACTCCGACAATCGCCAATACGCCGAGCATTTCTATCATTGACCGACCGATTGAGCAAATGTCATTGCGAGCAACGCAAAACAATCCAGAACCCTTTATAGAGTTGTTACTGAACTTGTTATTTCCGAATGTGTGATTTTTTACGCCGAACTCTGCAAAAACACGCTGAGCGGCAGAAAATACGCCTTTAATCAGATGGTTAGGATTTGCAGAGAGAGAGAGAGACCTTTGAATAGCTTATTTTTCATCTTTC
>ERZ1034949.998-NODE-998-length-14965-cov-45.250704_pt1 | contig 14965 bp, 9 predicted proteins | sample MGYA00520590_ERZ1034949 | MGnify/ENA primary metagenome ERZ1034949 (study PRJEB33766, sample SAMN09781752) | gut metagenome | biome: gut microbiome | host: Homo sapiens | place: Madagascar | study: EMG produced TPA metagenomics assembly of the PRJNA485056 data set... | reverse complement strand
GTACAAATGCACTAAATCAGAAACTCAACAAATACTGGAAGCGGTAATTATGCTTCTGATAATACTGCAACACCATACCCTGCACACGAAACTTTCCCTCGTCGGAACACATTTCGGATTTTTTATATTCCGTAATAAAAAAATCCGGGCAACCAGGCCCGGATAAAATTACGTCTCAATGTAAGGAGGTTATCATTCGCATTTCATGTCACAATGGCCAGTCACCTGATACTGACGGGCCGGATATTATCACATATCTCTTTCACTGTTATTACGGCGTAATATTTTCAGACTTTTTCCTCTGTTGCTGTCACGCACCGGAAATCCTGTACTTTTACCTTATCACCAAAAGAGCGCCCCGGCTCTTTGGGAATGGAAAGCATCTTCTCACACTCTGCCCGGGTCATTTTATTTCCGGAGTAACGAGTCCAGAATACCGGTGGATTGCCCGGCTTTATTATCGTTGCCGTAATTTTATAACGAACCGCCATACCTCATCTCTGCAATCAGCATATCTTCGGCTGAGCCATCACCGGTGACGTAAGCGCGAAAAAAAGTCAGCAGTATGGCAATGGCTCATGCGAAGACAGGCTAAAAAAAAGCCCGCCTCTTCTGCGGGCAAATCGTCCTGTGTAATGAGAAACAATAAACAACACAATCCGACAAATTCTGTTCGTTGTCTTCCGCTGATTTCAGATCCCTGAACGATATTTTAAGATTTTTCCTTTCTCTGCCAGCGTCAGAAACAAAAAAACGCACCGGAGTGCGGCAAACGGAAAATGCTGAAAAGTGTATTATAAGGCTGCATACAAAAATTGTCTGCCCGGTAATAGTAATAAACACATATCACGCTGTCACCTTTTGTTATTGCCTGATTTATTTTTTCAGACTTTTTCATTCCCCGTTCCTCAGTGGATATCCGGGAGCGGTATACATCCCGCGAGTCCGGCTGTGGCTGGTCCGTCGGGGAGATTCACATCAGACCATCGCCCCCTGTTGCGCCAGTTGTTCCGTCAGAAACAGCCCCTTTGCTGTCAGGGTGTTCTGTTCGTCAGGTGTTTCCTGGTGTCTGTTGTTAATTTACTGTTTTGAGAAACATCTTTCTTCTTTTTGTGTATTTTATTGCGCTCCTCCTTTCATGTCCTTCCCATATCCTGAAACTCACTTAAATGCTGTTGAATCGTCACGCATTGCAATTTTCAATGACTGAAATCAAAAATTGCTATTTTTTAAGCTAACCAACTGTATTAAAAGCATTCAGTGGAATAATTTCCTGTGGTTTTTCATTAATCATGGTTATAAGTTTTGCAATGTGCTGGTTTTGCGATATTAAGCAGAATAAAGAGCTGCATATTTGCGTTATATCGATCGATGTATCTGTCATATTGAGATTTTACAGATCTTCGTCCTATAATGATCAAAATTAAATCAGTGCACAAGGGGAGGCATCTGCGGTGATGGAACCCCTGAGATGCAGGTTTCACAGGAGAGAGTCATGAGCAGTTCGTTTCAGAATGAAATCCCGAAAGCAAGGGTAAATCTGAAATTAGACTTACATACAGGTGGTGGGCAGAAGAAAGTGGAGCTTCCGCTCAAACTGCTGGTTGCCGGTGATTTCAGTAACGGACAGGAAGAGCGTCCACTATCGGAGCGCGTAAAAACGGACATCAATAAAAACAATTTTAATGATGTTCTGGCAGATATCTCCCCGTCTGTGCGTCTGAATGTGGAGAACACGCTTGCCGGTGATGGCTCTGAAGAGAGCATCAGCCTGACGTTCCGCAATATGAACGATTTTACGCCAGAGCAGGTCGCCCGACAGATTCCCCGTCTTAAAGCCATGCTGGCCATGCGCAGCCTTCTGCGGGACCTGAAAGCCAATCTGCTGGATAACGTGACTTTCCGTAAAGAGCTGGAAAAAATTCTGCGTGACCCGGCACTGAGTCAGACGCTGCGTGATGAACTGCGTGCACTGGTGCCGGAAAAGGCGTGATTTAACGGATTACGAGAGAAAATGCTGATGTCTGTACAGAAAGAAAAGAACGTTGCAGAGAGCGTGGTATCTGAAACGCATGCCGGCGACAGCGTATATGCTTCCCTGTTTGAAAAAATTAACCTGAGCCCGGTATCTGCCCTGAGTGCACTGGATATCTGGCAGGATCCACAGGCCATGTCAGAAGCGTCTGCAGATGAACGCCTGACGGCAGGGATGCAGGTGTTTATGGAGTGTCTGGCAAAAGCCGGCACGCAGGTGGAAAAACTCGATAAAGCGCTGATTGACCATCATATTGCAGAGCTTGATTATCAGATCAGTCGCCAGCTGGATGCCGTGCTTCATCATCCGGAATTTCAGAAAGTGGAGTCCCTGTGGCGGGGCGTGAAGTCTCTGGTGGATAAAACGGACTTCCGCCGTAATGTGAAAATTGAGCTGCTGGATCTGTCCAAAGACGATCTGCGTCAGGATTTTGAGGATGCGCCGGAAATTATTCAGAGCGGCCTTTATCTGCAGACCTATGTGGCTGAGTATGACACGCCGGGTGGTGAGCCCATTGCCGCCCTGGTTTCGGCCTGGGAATTTGATGCATCTGCACAGGACGTGGCGTTGCTGAAAAATATTTCCCGGGTGGCAGCATCAGCACATATGCCGTTTATTGGTTCTGTTGGCCCGGCTTTCTTCCAGAAAGAAACCATGGAAGAGGTGGCTGCCATCAAGGATATTGGCAACCATTTTGAGCGCGCCGAGTACATCAAGTGGAACGCTTTCCGTGAAACGGATGATGCCCGTTATATTGGCCTGGTGATGCCACGAGTTCTGGGACGCCTGCCGTATGGCCCGGATACCGTACCTGTCCGCAGCTTTAACTATGTTGAAGAGGTGAAAGGACCGGATCACCATAAATATCTCTGGACGAATGCGTCTTTTGCTTTTGCAGCCAACATGGTGCGCAGTTTTGTCACCAACGGCTGGTGTGTTCAGATCCGCGGGCCTCAGGCCGGTGGAGCGGTACAGGATTTGCCAATCCATCTGTATGATCTGGGAACCGGTAATCAGGTCAAAATTCCGTCAGAGGTGATGATCCCGGAAACGCGGGAGTTTGAATTCGCTAATCTGGGCTTTATTCCGCTCTCTTACTACAAGAACCGGGATTATGCCTGCTTCTTCTCCGCCAACTCCGCCCAGAAACCGGCGTTGTACGATACGCCGGATGCGACAGCGAACAGCCGTATTAATGCCCGTCTTCCCTATATTTTCCTGTTGTCCCGCATTGCGCATTACCTGAAGATCATTCAGCGGGAAAATATCGGTACCACCAAAGATCGTCGTCTGCTTGAACTGGAACTGAATAACTGGATCCGGGGACTGGTGACGGAGATGACCGATCCGGGTGATGAGCTGCAGGCTTCGCATCCGCTGCGTGACGGAAAAGTGGTGGTGGAAGATATCGAAGACAATCCGGGGTTCTTCCGCGTGAAACTCTACGCTGTACCGCATTTCCAGGTGGAAGGTATGGACGTCAGCCTGTCACTGGTTTCGCAGATGCCGAAGGCAAAAGCGTAAGGCAGGCGTCGGGAAATGAAGATTTACCGTCCGCTGTGGAGCGAAGGTGTTTTGCTCTCCCCTCAGCAGTTTCAGCAGCAGACTGAATGGGAGTCTTTTCGCAGTGCCGGTATTTCTGCGCTGGCATCCCCGTTTCCCTGGGGAGTGGAAAAGGTTGAGCTTAATGACAGTCTTCTGTCATCCGGGCTGATCCAGATTACGCAGTTACGCCTCTGGCTGGAAGACGGAACACTTATTGATGCTCAAAGGAGCGATTTGCCTCCGGCACCGCGGGAGTTAGATGCCGGCCAGCTGGCTGACCACGATGCGGTAACTGTCGTTATTGCACTTCCCCACATGCAGCCTGGCGTGATTAATGTTGAGCAGGAAGGTGTCAGTGCAGACAGACCCGTTCGCTATCGGGAAGAGTGGGTAACGTTGCAGGATGCTTTTGGCTCTGAAGAAGAGCCCATGGCCGTTGCCCGGTTTAATTTTACCATTCGGTTTGCCCATGAAAACAATGACTCATGGAAAGTCTGCCCGGTAGCAAGATTGATCAGAGATGGTCAGAATGCGTGGCGACAGGATCCGTCTTTTATTCCTCCGGTGGCGTCATTTGGGGCAAGTCCGGTCCTGCGCGAACGTCTGGTGTTGCTCAATCGTCAGTTACGCTCCCGACGGCAGCGTCTGATGGCGATGCGTCGTGAGAGTAACGAAAGACTCGCCGATTTTGCTGTTGCTGATGTTTCCCTTTTCTGGTTGCTGAATGCGCTGAATTCCCACGCCAGTGTACTGACGGAATACGAACGTTTTCCTTCCCGCCCACCTGAACAGGTGTGGGCGGAGCTCGCTCGTCTGGCAGGCAGTATGCTGACTTTTTCCCTGGAGCATGATCCTGACGCCATACCGGGTTATGACCACAAGGATCCTGCCAGTGCGTTTTTTCCATTGTTCGACCTGATAACGGGTCTGCTGGAGGCCAGTCTGCCATCCCGGGTCATTGCTCTGGAAATGTCCCGGCCGGATGGACAGACCTGGAAGGCCAGCCTTCACGATATCCGCCTGCGCGAAGAGGCTGACCTCTGGCTGTCGGTGCGCTCGGATATCCCGGCCTGGCAGGTTGCTGAGAAATTTCCGGCACTCTGTCTGGCGGGGTCACCAGATAATGTCAGTGAGATCTATGGTGCGGCACTCCGGGGGATCCCTTTGATCCCGGTGAGCAGGGTTCCGGCTGCGTTGCCTGTACGCATGGAAAACCAGTACTTTGCACTTGATATGGAAAGTCCCGCTGCACATGAAATGCTGGAGCAGGGAGTGTGTATGTTCTATGTGCCTGAGTTACTTGGTGCCCTGGAACTTGAACTGTTTGCGGTATTGCGCTCATGAGACAGGATATTGATATCGACCAGCTGATGATGGAGACATGGCTTACCGTCACCATGCTGAAAAAAGGTGCACTCACGCCCGATGGCACTGCGCTTTACAACAAATGCGTTAAACAGGTCGAAAGTGTGCGGGAAGCACTGGAGCGTGCCGGTTATGACGATGCCAGTGTGGAGCATATTACCTATGCACAATGTGCCCTTCTGGACGAAACGGTGATGAGCCGTAAGCCTGAAAAGAGCAAGGAAGGAGAGGAGCCGGACGTTGATGAAGGCCAGGTGGCCTGGCGTAAAGTGCCGCTTCAGGCCCGCTTTTTTGGCTCACTTCGGGCTGGTGAGGCTCTGTGGGATCGCATTGCAGAGGTTCTGCGTCAGCCTTCACCGGACCCGGCCGTTTTAACCTGCTATCACCGGGTGACAGCGCTGGGTTTTCAGGGGGTGTACTGCCTGAAAGCAGTCAGCCAGTCGCAGCGTGATGAGGTCATAAAAGCCCTTTCTGAACGCGTTTCACCGCCTGATGCCGGTCTGTCCCTGGTTGTTCACCGGATGGAGAAACATCGCTGGCGTCTGATGCGCTCAGTCTGGTTCTGGATAGTGCTCGCCGTCATTCTTACCGGCGTTATCTGGTGGGGAGGGCACCTCTGGCTCCAGTCTCTTTTGTCATCACAAATACCGGAGTTGCATGGCTGATGCGTGGCTCTGTCATCATTCCGGTAGCCCTGCACGTCCTGGTGGCTGTTGCCACATTGCTGTGGTTGTTGTGGTATTTCATTCCGGCAGGCAATGTTTTTAACGGTCTGACTACTCTGCTGATCCTTCTTCTGGCAGGCTGGACTGTTTTTAAAAACTGCCGGAGTGAAAAGCAAAAGCTCACATCTGACGTTACCCTGACAGATGCTGAACCGGCATTATCCGACACCCGGGCCCCTGTTGTACTGGTGTGTGGTGACATGCCGGAAGCGTTGTTTCAGGACGGTCCTCTGCGTAAAACAGCCCGGGGATGCTGGCTGCGGGTCGGTGATGTCAGCCGCTTAACTGACGTTGTTCGCAGCATACAGACGCAGTTCCCGCGCCAGGTCGGTCAGCTCTCTGTGATGTACCGCTGCCTGCCAGACTGGCATCATGATGAAGCGGTTCTTCGTTTCACACTGAAAACTCTCCGCCAGCAGTGTAATCAGATTAAATCCCTGACGGGGTTCGCACTGCCGGTGGTGTTGAGTGCCGAATTTTCCGGGCCTGAAACACCGTGGATAATCGTCCGGGGGGATAAACCGGTTGTATGCCCGGTTAATCATGCACCTCAGGCGTTCACTGACTGGCTGCAGGTGGAAGACAATATTCTGGCGCTGCCGGCCGTCAGCGAGGCATTTTCCTTTATCCGTAATACGCTGGCTGATGAGCTGGAAAAAGCTGACCGGCTGACACCACCTGTACGAACATTTTCCGTTGCAATGCGCCTTGGTGCCGCCCTTCCGGGGACACCGTCAGTCTGGTCAGACTGGCTCTGTTCCCGTACCTGTTTGCAGTTTTCCCGAAAACCGGGGCAGACAGTGCCGGCAGGGATGTTCCCGGATGCGGTTCTGTCGCTGCTGGCACCTTTTGCGTCGACGGTACAGGGAGGCCAGCGTACCCGTCGTCTGATTTTGCTGATATGGCTGTGTGTTCTGACCGCACTGGGGATTTCTGCGCTTAACAATCGTGATCTGATCCGTCAGGTAAGCACCGATTTACAGCGCTGGAATGCTGTCCCGATGGATCACTACCGTCCTGAGGCGGAATCGCTGGCTGCACTGAAACAGGACGTGCTTCTGCTTGAGCAGTGGCAGCGTCAGGGAGTGCCTTTACGTTACAGCCTGGGTTATTACCCGGGGCAACGCCTGTGGCTGGCCCTGCAGCAGGCTATCGATACCTGGGTTCCGCCTTTACCAGCGCCGGAGCCGGAAGCACCTCCGCAAATCATCCGTCTCGACAGTCTGGCGCTGTTTGATGCCGGTAAATGGACGCTGAAGCCGGGCGCCACAAAATGGCTGGTGAATGCCCTGGTGGATATCAAGGCAAAAGCAGGCTGGCTGATTGTGGTCAGTGGCCACACGGACAATACCGGTGACCCGCAGCGCAACCAGGCCCTGTCCCTGAAGCGTGCAGAGGCCGTTCGCGACTGGATGCGGGATACCGGCGATATTCCCCAAAGCTGTTTTGCCGTGCAGGGATACGGTGAAAGCCGCCCTGTGGCCCCGAATGACACGGCGGAAGGCCGTGCGCGTAACCGCCGTGTTGAAATCAGTCTGGTACCGCAGGCCGATGCCTGTCGTCTGCCGGACGCTTCCCCTGCGCCGGAAGAGGGCGCATCAGAAAACATAACGGAGTAATTTTTATGGCAATTCCAGTTTATCTGTGGCTGAAAGATGATGGCGGTGCAGATATCAAAGGGTCCGTGGATGTTCAGGACCGTGAGGGCAGCATTGAGGTGGTGGCTCAGGAGCACTGCCTCTACATCCCGACGGATAACAACACCGGTAAGCTGACCGGTACCCGTATTCACACACCGTTCCTGTTTACCAAGGAAATTGATTCTTCCAGCCCGTACCTTTACAAGGCCGTGACCACCGGGCAGACCCTGAAGTCTGCTGAATTTAAGTGGTACAAAATCAATGACGCCGGTCAGGAGGTGGAGTACTTCAATACGAAGCTTGAGAACGTGAAGGTGGTGAAGGTTAACCCGGTCATGCACGACATCAAGAATCCCGTTTATGAGAAGCATAACCACCTTGAACAGGTGGAACTGCGCTACGAGAAAATCACCTGGACTTACAAGGACGGCAACATCATTCATTCCGACGCATGGAGTGAGCGTACCACCGCGTAATTCTGCCGGACGGACAGGGCATCCTGTCCGTCATTTTTATTTTTTCTTCAGCATCTGTTGGCGGGTGCTGAAGAAAAAATTCTCAATCCTGAACACAGACCTGATGCGCCTGGGTTACGGCGAAGGGCGGTAGCGTGCCTGACGGTCTCCTGACAGTGAGTGAATAACATGGAAAATTCGGCAGCCCTGTTACGTCGTCTTAATCATTACTGTGCCCGTGCACTGGAAGGCGCAGCCTCCCTTTGCCAGACCCGGGCCCATGCGGAAATTACCCCGGAGCACTGGTTACTGAAACTGCTGGAGCAGGGGGAAGGAGACCTTACCGTGCTGGGCAGGCGTTATGACCAGGATATGGACGCGATATGGCAGTTGCTGCTCGGCTGGCTGGATAACCTGCCCCGTAGCGTACGCAGTCGCCCGCAGCTTGCGCAGTCCCTGAATGCCCTGCTGAAACAGGCCTGGATGGTGGCCTCATTACAGGGAGAAGAACATATCCGCAGCGTGCATCTGCTGGGTGCCCTGACGGAAAATCCGCACCTGGTTCGCTGTGACGGGCTGTGGCCTCTGCTGACACTGAGTCAGAGCCAGTTGCAGCGTCTGTCCCCGCTGCTGGATGCACAGTCTGATGAGTGTCCGGAGAGGTTACAGGATGCAGAGCCTGTGCTGCCTCAGGGAGACAGTGTGACCTTTATCGGGCGCCCTGTCGGTGCGGATACGGCGGGTATACCGTCAGGTGACCTGCCGCCGGTGTTACAGAGTGCGCTGGATAAATTCACCCGGGACATCACGGCCAGTGCGAGAGAGGGGAAAATTGACCCGGTATCGGGACGCGATACGGAAATCCGTCAGATGGTGGATATTCTTTCCCGTCGCCGCAAGAACAACCCGATTCTGGTGGGGGACCCCGGTGTGGGGAAAACGGCTCTGGTGGAAGGGCTCGCCCTGCGTATTGCGGAAGGTAATGTGCCGGAATCTCTCAGACCCGTCACCCTGCGCACCCTTGACCTCGGCCTGCTGCAGGCCGGTGCCGGCGTGAAAGGTGAATTTGAACAGCGCCTGAAAAACGTGATTGATGCCGTGCAGCAGTCACCGGCCCCTGTACTGCTGTTTATAGATGAAGCCCATACCCTTATCGGGGCCGGCAATCAGGCCGGCGGCGCGGATGCGGCCAACCTGCTGAAGCCTGCGCTGGCGCGGGGCGAACTGCGCACCATTGCTGCCACCACCTGGTCTGAGTACAAACAATATTTTGAACGTGATGCAGCCCTGGAGCGGCGTTTTCAGATGGTCAGAGTGGACGAGCCGGATGATGAGACGGCCTGTCTGATGCTGCGCTCCCTGAAATCCCGTTATGCGGAACATCATAACGTGCATATCACCGATGAGGCAGTACGCGCCGCCGTCACACTCTCGCGCCGTTATCTGACAGAACGTCAGTTACCGGACAAGGCCGTTGACCTGCTTGATACTGCTGCTGCCCGTGTGCGTATGAGCCTCGACACGGTGCCGGAACAGCTGACCCGAATCCGTTCACAGCTCGCTTCCCTCGGTATGGAAAAACAGGCACTGCTGGAAGATATTGCCGTTGGTCATCAGAATCACGGCGAACGTCTGTCTGCCATTGAGCAGGAAGAGAACGTGCTGATGACAGCACGTGATGACCTGGAGCAGCAGTACGCCAGGGAGCGCGAACTCACCGGTGAGTTACTTGAAAGCCGCAGCGATATTTCCCGTCAGAGTGAGACACAGCATCTGCAGCAGGCACTGCACGACATTCAGCAGAATCAGCCCCTGCTCAGTGTGGATGTTGACGTACGCACCGTCGCCGGTGTGGTCGCGGACTGGACCGGGGTGCCGTTATCCTCACTGATGAAGGATGAACAGACGGAACTGCTGCATCTGGAAAAGGATATCGGCAGACGGGTGGTCGGACAGGACGTGGCACTGGAATCCATTGCACAGCGTCTGCGTGCGGCGAAAACGGGTCTGACATCCGGTAACGGCCCCCAGGGCGTGTTCCTGCTGGTTGGTCCCAGTGGTGTGGGAAAAACCGAAACGGCACTGGCGCTGGCAGACGAGATGTACGGCGGCGAAAAATCACTGATTACCATCAATCTGTCGGAATATCAGGAGCCCCATACGGTTTCCCAGCTTAAGGGGTCACCGCCCGGGTACGTGGGATACGGTCAGGGGGGTATTCTGACGGAAGCTGTACGTAAGCGTCCGTACAGTGTGGTGCTGCTGGATGAAGTGGAAAAGGCCCACCGGGATGTGCTGAATCTGTTTTATCAGGTATTTGACCGGGGCTTTATGCGCGACGGTGAGGGGCGTGAAATTGACTTCCGTAATACGGTCATACTGATGACCTCCAACCTGGGCAGTGACCTTCTGATGCAGCAACTGAGCGAAAAGCCGGAGACAACGGAATCGGAGCTGCATGAGCTTATCCGTCCACTGCTGCGCGACCACTTCCAGCCTGCCCTGCTGGCTCGCTTTCAGACCGTGATTTACCGTCTGCTGACACAGTCTGTCATGCGCACCATTGTGCAGATGAAGCTTGCACAGGTCTGTGAACGCCTGCACTGCCATTATGGACTGAGCACATCGGTTGATGAACGTGTGTACGATGCCCTGACGTCAGCCTGCCTGCTGCCGGATACGGGTGCCCGGAATGTGGAGAGTCTGCTGAACCAGCAACTGCTGCCGGTACTGAGCCGGCAGTTGCTGAGCCATATGGCCGCGAAGCAGAAACCACAGGCGCTGACTCTGGCATGGAGTGACGAGGACGGTATTGTGATGGTATTTGATGCACAGGCAGAAGGAGAGCCGCCATGCGCAGTTTCCTGACCAGCAAGGCTGACAGCGTTGTACAGCAGCTTTCAGGGCAATCACGGTACCGGGTTCATGTGCATGAATGCAGCCATTTTCTGGATGTGTTGCGTTACAGCGCGGTTGAGTCCCTCAGCCAGCCCTGGCGCTATGACGTGGTTGTCACCAGCTCCTCTGCGGATATTGCCTGTGACGCGTTACTGCTGAAGCCGGCGTCATTTACTTTCCAGACCCCGGTGTCTGACGGAACACCAGCCCTGCCGCTCAGGACGGTATTCGGCGTGGTTGAGTCGTTTCGCCGCGTCTCTGCCTCGAATGATGAGACCCGTTACGCACTGACGATTGTTCCCCGTATCGCCCTTCTGAACTATACGAAAGGGAGCGAAATCTACCTCAATCAGTCAGTCACTGAAGTGGTTGAGCTGGTATTACGTAAACATGGTCTGGAAGGGCAGGATTTTGAATTCCGGCTCTCCCGGGAGTATCCACCCCGGGAGCTCATCACCCAGTGGCGGGAGACTGACCTTGAGTTTATCCGGCGCCTGCTGGCGGAGGTGGGGATTTACTGGCGTTATGAAATGGACAGCCGTCTTGAGCAGGACATAGTGATTTTCCAGGACAGCCAGCAGCAGTATGAATTTGGCATCACGCTGCCATTGCGCAATCAGGCCGGGATGAGTGACAGCGGACAGGAGAGCATCTGGGATATTCAGACCACCTGTAACGTGGTGAGCGGAAGTGTGGTCACCCGGGACTACAACTACCGTGAAGCGCTGAAACCTCAGGACAGTGCCGAAAGTATTTTCAGTAAGGAAGGGATCACCACCGGAGAAACGTACCATTATGCTGAACCCTTCCTGACGGCAGGTGACGCTGAAAGCCCGGAGACCGGGGCATACTTTGCCCGTCTGCGCCACGAACGCATTCTGAATGCGCAGTATCGTGTCAGCGGGCATTCCTCCAGCCCTTATCTGACGCCGGGTCAGGTACTTGAAACGGACGGCACGTTACCCGATGTCGTCAGGGAAGGCATCGTTATCACCACGGTGCGTTCCCGCGGTTCACGCAAAAGTTGCTTTACGCTGACGTTTGAGGGGATCCCCTACAGCGAAACCGTCTGCTGGCGTCCGGCACTGCTCAGTCGCCCGGTGATATCCGGTTCGCTTCCGGCGCGGATTGAGAGTCACGAGAAGAACGATATCTACGCCCATCTGGACGATCAGGGGCGTTACCGGGTGAAGCTGGACTTCGACCGCAACAGTACAGAACGGGGTTACGCTTATCTGTGGCTGCGGCTGGCTAAACCTTATGCCGGTGATACGTACGGTTTCCACTCACCGCTTATCGACGGAACTGAAGTGGCCATTGTATTTGACGGCGGAGATCCGGATCGTCCCTACATTGCTTATGCCCTGCATGATTCAGAGCATCCGGATCATGTCACCAGTGACAATCATACGCGGAACGTGTGGCGCACGCCGGCGAACAATAAGCTGCGGATGGAGGATAAGCGCCAGGAAGAGCATATCAAGCTCGCAACGGAATATGGCAAAACACAGCTGAACATGGGACACCTGGTCAACAGCCGGCGTGAAAAGCGTGGTGCCGGTTTTGAACTGCGAACGGATGAGCATGGGGCTGTACGTGCGGCAAAAGGGCTGTTCCTGACGGCAGATGCCCAGGCCGGAGCGCAGGGGCCGGTGCTGGAAATGGTGGCAGCGATAAGTCAGATTAACCAGGCTAACAGCCAGATGCAGGCCCTGAATAATGCTGCCGAAGCTGCCGGCGCCCTGCTCTGTGATATCAATACCCAGATTAGGTTTGTGACCGACAAAATCAGGGAACTTCAGTCTGCGGTCCTGCTGGGTAGTGCGCCGCAGGGGGTGGCCCTGACCTCAGGTGAACACCTTCAGCTCTGCAGTACCCGTAACACCATGATCAATGCAGGCCAGCATCTTGATATCGGTGCGATGAAAAATCTGTCGGTAACGGTGGAAAAAGCCCTTGGTCTGTTTGTGCATAAAGACGGGGCGAAGCTGGTAGCCAACCAGGGAGATATTGAGATTCAGGCTCAGCACAACACGATGGCGCTGTTCTCTGAGAAACAGCTGACGGTGACCAGTAGTGAAGATGAAATTATTATCAGCACCCCGGAAACCCTGACGCTGAACGGTGGCGGGTCTTACCTGAGACTGAGTAAGAACGGGATAGAGCACGGTTCAGAAGGGATGATGGTGATGAAGGTCGCGAGCTATCTGGTGCCCGGAAATGGGAGCACACTGCCGCAGGAGACACCGGACTTTAAAAGGACAGACGTTACGGTCACGACCCAAAATTCCGCCAAATGGACCAGTGAATAGCATGAAAGGGGATTTATGACAGCAAAGTTACCGAAAATCAGTTACCCCGTACCGTCAAACAAAAATGGCCATGCCTTTTCCTCCGTGGAAGCGTTGTTATCGATGCTCGGAGGGGAAAGCTCAGGGCTGTATCTGGTGGGAAGCCAGGGAATGTGGCATGGCGGTATTCATATTACTGATGCGACGATCCCCTGGTGTGCTCTCAGTACAGACAGTGAGCCCGAAAAAGAGTACTGCCGCGAGCTTTATAAAGGGGAGCAATTTATTCGTTGTATGGCCGATGGTGAAATCGTTGCCTGGCGGGTATGCAGGGATTACGAGAGTGCCGCGATTGAATGGCGTGGTGAAAAATTGTTCGCTTCGACATCCTTTGTGCTGGTGAAACATTATATTCAGCCGGCTGATAACGCAGAAAGTGGACTGACGTTTTTTACGCTGTACATGAATCTGGCCCCCTGGGCTGCTTATGGACAACAGGGACGTCAGGCGGACAGAAAAGTGGCAGGTATCCAGTGCTATTACACCAGTGCGGAAGATATGCAGGCAGGCCGTGAAGCCGGAAAACTGAATAAAGACACGCTTGTCACATTGAGTGACGCTATTGTCACTCGCAGCAGAGACAGGCGTCAGTTTACCGAAGTGACCATTACCAGAGAGACGAAAAATGCAGCGGGAGAGACGCTTGCAGCGGGAACGAAAGTCTGGACGGTATCAGACAGGGGCTCTCTGAGAGCGGTTAAATCAGCGCCGGTTCCGTCCTGGTGGGCAAAATGTACTCCTGCTTACACCACTCAGCCGGAAGGTGTGGTGAACTGTACCTCGCGTAAAAACTGGGGTTACTATCTGAGCCGGGAAGATGTGTTGCACAATAAAAGGTCAGGCGAGCTGACAGCAGGTTTCCCGCTTTCTTACGAACCGGGTAATACGGCGCAGCAGGTTATCCGCCCTGGCGATGCCGCAAGAACGTTCAGTCTGGTCACGCTGGGGCGTGATAAGGATATGTTGAAAAAAGGTGACCGGGTATGGGTGGTGTCAGATGGTGACAGTCTGACGCCGGTTGCACCGGCAGCATCCGGCAGTGAACCCGTTTTTAATGATGTGTATGTTCCACCAGTCCCTGTAACTGTCAGTGCTGGAGATAATCTCGGTCATATGGGCTTTTATCAGCTACCGGAAGAAAACGGTAAACGCTCGCGCTACCAGGTACATATAGAGTGCCTGAGTATGGATGATATGGAAAAGTTCGTCACCAACCCCGGAAAAGCAGGAGAAGATGCACCGGTTTATCTGACCTGGCAAACCGATGCACCGTTATTTGATAAGAAGGAACAGGGTATGGTTGCGGGAGAGCGAAAAACAAGAGCCTCTGGCGTTCTGACACTGGCAAATGTCCCTGGTGTTGATGCCGGGGGGAATACGCTGACCAGTAATCAGGATGCGGCGTATTATCAGATATGCCCGGAAGATGGCTGGTTACCTGCAGCCAGTGTAAAAAAAGTATCGCAGTACGCGTTAGACGAGCTGGGGTTTGTGACGCTGAATAAAGCACCAGCGAGCTTTGACCTGATTGATGGGGTAAAGCGACCGGATAACGTGGTGAAGGGGATTCTGGAGCAGTTATATAAAGCAGCGAAGGAGGAAAAACGCATCACTCACGCGCTGAACAAATATAACTACCAGCGGCTGCTGGAGATGACAGACAGTAACGAGGACGGACATTACTCAGAGCAGGAATATCTTCAGGCAATTCATAATGTGTCGTACCGTGACCGCCTGTACCGTATTATTGCGAAACACGCCAGTGAATGGTACTACGGTAAGGATGATCCGCTGTGGAAAAACTATCTGGATCCATTAACCAGGGATGCGCCGTTATGGAAAACGTATCTGGAAGCGTTTCTGGATAAGATGACGTGGATGAAAGCAGTATCCGAAAAAGGAGTGGCGCTGGGACCGGAGCCGTGGCATATGCATCCGATTGTGTTTTTGG
>ERZ1034949.995-NODE-995-length-14990-cov-55.335521_pt1 | contig 14990 bp, 12 predicted proteins | sample MGYA00520590_ERZ1034949 | MGnify/ENA primary metagenome ERZ1034949 (study PRJEB33766, sample SAMN09781752) | gut metagenome | biome: gut microbiome | host: Homo sapiens | place: Madagascar | study: EMG produced TPA metagenomics assembly of the PRJNA485056 data... | reverse complement strand
AAAAATCCTAACCGCTTATTATCAAGCAGTTAGGATTTTCTTCGGTGCGCCTGATAGGACTCGAACCTACACGGCCTAAACCACTAGATCCTAAGTCTAGCGCGTCTACCAATTTCGCCACAAGCGCATTTGTGAGTGCAAAGATACAATAAATATTCGAATAAAAAGAAGAAATGAGCAGAAAAAAGCGGGTTTGTTTGTTTTTTACGAGAAATAATGGTACTTTTGCAGGCAAACTGAAAATAATCATGATGAAAAAAATGAATTATACAATAAAATTATAGTAACAATGAATACAAAGAATCTATTATTGTTGGCATCTCTTGTTTTTGCGATGCCATTGTCTGCTCAGAGCCCTCTGGAGGATTTCAAGCGAGACATTACACTCTCGGGTAGTAACTATGTGGCTTATCGCGGGCCACAGAAACAATTGACTCCGGTGCCTAAGGGCTATAAGCCTTTCTATCTGAGCCACTATGGCCGTCATGGCTCCCGCTATATGATTGGCAAGCAGGCGTATGATGTGCCTTATTTCTCCCTGCTCAAGGCGAAGCAGGAAGGTAAGTTGACTGCCAAGGGTGAGGAAACACTGGCTAAGGTGAAGCTGATTCGTGAAGAGGCAAAGGGACGTGATGGCGAGTTGACTCCGCTGGGAGCTCTCCAGCATCAGGGTATTACCAAGCGAATGATGGAAAGATTTCCTGAGATCTTTGCCGGTAATACGAATATTGAGGCACGAAGCACGGTGGTGATCCGCTGCATTCTCTCAATGGAGAATGGTTTGCAGCAGATGCTTCGCATGAATCCTAAGCTTCATATCTTCCACGATGCCAGCGAGCATGATATGTACTATATGAATCAGGGAGATAGATACCTGGATAGCTTGAAGAATTCTGTGGGCAGAAAGGTGGTGCAGGAGGAGTTTTCCAAGAAACATGCCTGCTATAGCCGAGTGATGCAGGAACTTTTCAATGATCCGGCTTGGGTGAAGCAGAATATCAACCAGAGCGACTTGAACAGAAAGCTTTATGAGATGGCTAGCTCTGTCCAGGGTACTGAGTTGAGAGGCAAGGTTTCGCTCTACGACCTCTTTACTGAGGAGGAGTTGTATCAGAATTGGGTAAGTACCAATATCTGGTGGCAGATGGCGTATGGCAATTCTCCTTATACGGGCAATGTTCAGCCATATTCCCAGCGTAATCTTCTGATGGATATCATCGAGAAGGCTGATAGCTGCATCGCTCTTCCGCATCCGGGTGCTACCTTGAGATATGGTCATGATACGATGGTTACTCCGCTTACTTGCCTCCTGGATCTGAATGGATATGGTGAGGAGATCAGGGATCCAGAGAGAATTTCTTCTCAATGGTTTGATTATAAGATTACTCCGATGGCTACCAACCTTCAGTTTGTATTCTATCGCAACAAGGCGAATGATGTACTGGTGAAGGTATTGCTCTGCGAGGATGAAGCTACGCTTCCTATCAAGAGCGATGTGGAGCCTTATTACCACTGGAATGATTTCAAGGCTTATTGCCTGGAGAAACTGAAGGGGTATAAGAAATAAAAATATACAGCAATGCGACGCATATAATCATCTATAGAGAAAAAGGAGGGTGTATCCAAGTACACCCTCCTAAAAAATATATATCGAAAACTTTTCGAATTCTTTTATTGCTTCGATAACCAATCTTTGTCTTTCTGATCTTCTTCGAAATCTTTTTCTGAGAAGAGATTGGTTTGACCGGTCAGCTCATCTATTACCTGCTGCTCGCTTTTTCCAGCATCAGGATCGAGATTCTCTACAGCTTCAGCATTCTTACCTGCGCCTTCTGAATCGCCGGTTGCATCTTCTGCATCTGAATCGTCTTCTGCAGGAGGCTCCGGGAATCTTGTCGGCTCTAATTCCTCAATGTTTTCCAGTTTCCATGTCGTCAGGCGCTTACCCTTTGCCTTGAAACTCTTCTGGGCGATGAATTGCTCGGCATCGATTTCTTCGGCAGGTCGGATGGCATCCACACCCCCATAGGTAACCTTGAGGCGAGGGAATGGGGTATCGGTGAGCAGGATGAGCTTGCTGTTCGGATTCTCTCCCAGACAATTCTGGTGGCGCTTGGTGGCATCCATCGTAAATCGCTTGATGTATGGATATCCCTCATTGTCGGCATCATAGAGAATGGCTGTCCATATCTTGTGCTCGTCCCATTTCTCCAATCTCAGGATGTTGTCCTCGTAATGGTTGTTCACATCGAAGTTGGTGATGTAGAATTCGCCATTGTCGAGTACTACCAGGATAGAGTCATCATCGTTGAATTCTCCCAGGAATCTGCCGTTCTCATCATAGTTGATGCGGTTTACATCCGGGTCGAACCATACCTTTCTTCCTCCCAGGGTACTGTGTCCGTGGCTCTTCAATCCGATGCGGCGGATGGTTCGCTTGGTGAGCAGGTTGCCCTTGGCAGCACGTCCCTTGATGAGGATTTCTGAGAAATCTTTCTCCAGGAAGATGCTCTGGCGTTTCTTGCTCAGATCAGGTTCCATCGTCACCTTGATGATTTCTGCCTCGCCGTTAGGGTTGGCGGTGAAGTAGATGATGCGGCTTCCCGGTGTACCCTGGGTGATATCGTAGAGCTTGTCGCGTGTCATGGCGGTTACGTTGAATCGCTTGATGAAGTAGTCACCCTGCTTGCCGTCACGATATACGCAGTTGTAGATGGTTCGCTTGTCGTTCTTTTTGAACACCTGTACGTGGAGGATGTTCTTACCCACGAATATCTTGTCGGCAACCTTGGTTACCTTGAATTTTCCATCCTTGTAGAAGATGATGATGTCGTCGAGGTCAGAGCAGTTGCACACGAATTCATCCTTCTTCAAGCCTGTACCCACGAAACCTTCCTGTCGGTTGATGTAGAGTTTCTGGTTGGCTTCCACCACCTTGGTCACCTCGATGGTATCGAAGTTTCTGATTTCGGTTTTTCTAGGATGCATCTTTCCGTACTTGCCCTTGAGATACTCAAACCAGTTGATGGTGACATCGGTCATGTGGGCGAGGTCGTTTTCTATTTCAGCCAGTTCTGCCTTGATCTTCAGCAGGAGGTCATCCGCCTTATCCTTATTATATTTCAGGATTCGCTGCATCTTGATTTCCAGGAGCTTGAGGATGTCGTCGCGTGTGATGTCTCGGTGGAAGGAGTATTCCACGTTTCCCTTGCCGTCGATATTGGCGGTGAAGATCTGATCTTTGAACGGCTCCAACTTGGAGTAGATGAATGCCACTACCTCGTCCTGACTCTTGCTCTGCTCGAACTTGCGCTCCTTGTAGATGCGCTCCTCTATGAAGATGCGTTCGAGCGAGGAGAAGAAGAGCTGCTCTTCCAGCTCGCCCTTTCGGATCATCAGTTCGCGTCGGAGCAATCCCATGGTGCGGTCAACGCTATGTCTGAGCACATCGCTCACGGTGAGGAACTTCGGCTTGTTGTCCTCGATGACGCAGCAGTTAGGCGATATGTTGATTTCGCAGTCGCTGAAGGCATAGAGGGCATCCATCGTCTTGTCCGAAGAAGTGCCTGGTGCCAGATGCACGAGGATTTCCACGTTGGCTGATGTGACATCATCCACCTTTCTTGCCTTGATCTTTCCCTTTTCCACTGCCTTGGTGATGGAGTCGATGAGGCTTCCGGTGGTTTTGCTGAATGGTATCTCGCTGATTACGAGTGTCTTGTTGTCGAGCTTGTCTATCTTGGCTCTTACCTTCAGTACGCCTCCTCGCTGTCCGTCGTTGTATTTGCTTACGTCGATGGCGCCTCCTGTAGGGAAATCCGGATAGAGCTGGAAGGGTTCTCCCTTGAGGTAGTGGATGGCAGCATCGCAGAGGTCGTTGAAGTTATGCGGCAGCACCTTGCTGCTCAAACCCACGGCGATACCCTCGGCACCTTGCGCCAGGAGCAGCGGGAATTTGGCTGGCAGGGTGATAGGTTCCTTGTTTCTGCCGTCGTAGGAGAGTTGCCAGTCGGTGGTTTTAGGGTTGAATACCACATCCAGGGCGAATTTCGAGAGTCGTGCCTCGATGTATCGGGGAGCGGCTGCACGGTCGCCGGTGAGTATGTTACCCCAGTTACCCTGTGTGTCGATGAGCAGGTCTTTCTGTCCCATCTGCACGAGTGCATCTCCGATGGATGCATCTCCGTGAGGGTGGAACTGCATCGTATGTCCCACGATGTTAGCCACCTTGTTGTATCTTCCGTCATCCATACGCTTCATGGAGTGGAGGATGCGTCGCTGTACGGGTTTCAATCCGTCTTCGATATGAGGCACGGCTCGCTCCAGGATGACATACGATGCATAGTCGAGGAACCAGTTCTGATACATTCCGCTGAGGTGATGTACGGCAGAAGCATCAAAACGGTTCACCGGCTTGTAGTCGGAGTGTTCCTGAGGCGTATTTTCCTCATTTATCTCGTTTTTATCTTTAATTTCGTCGCTCATATGTAGCTTTTAATACTTATTTTATTAATTTATGGCAAAAATACAACAATTTTTCGAGAAAAAAGAGTATCTTTGCCGAAAATTTGAAAAAAATAAGATTTAATCATGGCACAGGAAGATGTTTTTAAGAAAATTGTAAGCCATTGCAAGGAATATGGCTTTGTGTTCCCTAGTAGTGAAATTTATGATGGCTTGGCTGCCGTTTACGACTATGGTCAGAATGGTGTTGAGCTCAAGAATAATATCAAGCAGTACTGGTGGCAGAGTATGGTATTGTTGCACGAGAACATTGTAGGTCTCGATGCAGCTATCTTCATGCACCCTACCGTATGGAAGGCTTCAGGTCATGTGGATGCCTTCAACGACCCATTGATCGATAACCGTGATTCCAAGAAGCGTTATCGTGCCGATGTGCTCATCGAGGATCACATGGCTAAGTATGAGGAGAAGATTGCCAAGGAGATTGCCAAGGCTAAGAAGCGTTTCGGCGATAGCTTTGATGAGGCTCAGTTCCGTGCAACTAATCCTCGCGTTCTGGAGAACCAGAAGAAGTTTGATGACCTCCATGCCCGCTATACTGAGGCTATGCAGGGTCCTAACCTGGAGATGCTGAAGCAGATTATCGAGGATGAGGGTATTGTCTGCCCTATCAGCGGTACCAAGAACTGGACTGATGTCCGTCAGTTCAACCTGATGTTCTCTACCCAGATGGGTGCTGCCAGCGATGCTACAAGCAAGGTATATCTCCGTCCTGAGACTGCTCAGGGTATCTTCGTTGATTATCTGAGTGTTCAGAAGACCGGCCGTATGAAGTTGCCATTTGGTATCTGCCAGATTGGTAAGGCTTTCCGTAACGAGGTTGTTGCCCGCCAGTTCGTATTCCGTATGCGTGAGTTCGAGCAGATGGAGATGCAGTTCTTCTGCCAGCCTGGTACTGAGATGAAGTGGTTTGAGTATTGGAAGAAGGTTCGTCTGGCTTGGCACGAGGCTCTCGGTATGGGTAATGAGAATTACCGTTACCATGATCACGAGAAGCTGGCTCACTATGCCAATGCTGCTACCGACATCGAGTTTAAGATGCCATTCGGCTTCAAGGAGGTAGAGGGTATCCACAGCCGTACCAATTTCGACCTTTCTCAGCACGAGAAGTACAGCGGCCGCTCTATCAAGTACTTCGATCCTGAGAAGAACGAGAGCTATGTGCCTTACGATGTAGAGACCTCTATCGGTGTTGACCGTATGTTCCTCAGCGTGATGTGCCACTCTTACTGCGAGGAGAAGCTTGAGAATGGTGAGACACGCGTGGTATTGCGCCTGCCAGAGGCTTTGGCACCAGTGAAGTGTGCCGTATTCCCATTGGATAAGAAGTTTGGCTTGCCAGAGTTGGCTCATGAAATCGTAGATGAGTTGAAGTTCCACTTCAATACCCACTATGGCGATCCTAAGGATTCTATCGGTAAGCGTTATCGCCGTCAGGATGCCATCGGTACTCCATTCTGTATCACCGTTGACCACGAGACACCAAACGACCACAAGGTAACTCTGCGCTATCGTGATACCATGGAGCAGGAGCGTGTAGCTATCTCTGACCTCCGCAGCATCATCGAGGAGCGCGTAAGTATTACTAGCGTATTAAAGAAACTTGGTAATGAAATTAAGAATTTCTAAATATCTCTTCTTGCTCATGATGGCAGTGTTCGCCCTGTCATCATGCAGCGAGGATGATAACACCGTAGATGAGTATGCCAACTGGCAGGAGCGCAACGAGCAGGCTTTTGCCGATACATTGGCTTATGCCAAGGCGCAGATTGCCAGCGGCAGCACCGAATGGAAGGTGATTCGCAAATGGTCGCTCCAGAACCAGACACCTAACAAGGATCAGAATGGTATGGATGTTCCGCTTTCCTACAAGGCTGCTGATCACATCGTGGTTCGCGTGTTGAAGGAAGGCAAGGGCAGCGGATGCCCTATGTACACCGATTCTGTGAAGGTGAGCTATCTTGGCAGATTGCTGGGCACTGATACTTATCCTGCAGGTTATGTATTCGATAAGACCTTCGAGGGTACCTACGACAAGGCCACTGCTCAGGTAACAACCAATTTGGCGAGTGGCTGGATAGATGGTTTTACCACAGCCGTGCTCAATATGCACATCGGCGATCATTGGCTGGTGTATATCCCATATCAGCTGGCTTATGGTTCTACCCAGAGTTCGAGTAGCGTAATCCCTGCCTATTCCATGCTTCGCTTCGAGATAGTGCTCGACAGCTACTATCGTCCGGGGCAGGTAATACCGGGTTCCAGAGCTGCTGTCCAGGCACTCAAAGGAGAATGGATTACTGAGTAGGAGATTTTTCGGATTTACACCTTATTATATATAGGGAGATTCATTCCTTTTACAGGTAGGATTCATACCTTATTATATATAGGTGATAGAATAGGAGCGTTCCTAGGATTGCCGTCTGATGGCATTCTTAGGAACGCTTTGTGTTAACATACCTTTTTGATGTGTTAACAAGTGTTTGTGTTCGCACACAAAACGCTATCTATATTAAAAAAATGTTAGTTTTCTGCATTTTTTCGGCTAAAAGTATTGCAGTTTCAGAAAATAGTTGTAACTTTGCATCAGAAAAAATAAGTTTTAGGTTTTTAGTTAGGTAATAGATTTTATTAGGTTTAGTTGTTAGGTAAAGTTAAGATTGTTGTTCATTGGTTTATTGGTTTTAGTTAAGGTAGTTAGAAAAGATTGTTTATTCAAGGACGACAGGTGTTAGTTAAGGTAAGAATAAGATTGTTTATTCAGTGACGACAAAAAACAGTACTGTTCCGCTCTGCGGAAGTTAAGTTTTGGGAAAAACAAAGGTACGAAATTTATAAAATTAAATAAAAGGTGGCGATTCCTTCTCGGAGTCGCCATTTTTTTCGTTAACGCAATTAATAAGAGAAAAATATGTTATTCAAGAATAAGACAGATTATCTGATGGAGTCGATACGCGAGGGTAGGGCGATGGCTCGCAGCGAGAAACTCAATCTCATCGTGGGCTTGAGTATTCCATCCATGCTGGCACAGATTTCCACCGTGATGATGTTCTTCATCGATGCATCCATGGTGGGACATCTGGGTGCTGAGGCTTCGGCAAGCATAGGACTTATCGAGTCAACCAACTGGCTCATTGGCAGTTTGCTCAGTGCGGCAGCTACCGGTTTCTCGGTGCAGGTGGCTCATTTCATCGGAGCCAACGATTTCGTGAAGGCTCGTCAGGTATTCCGCCATGCCCTGATATGCGGTTTGATGTTCAGCCTTTGTGTTACCCTGGCATGTGTAGGAGTGCATTCCCATCTGCCTTATTGGCTGGGTGGCGGTGCTGATGTTGCGGGCAATTCCTCACGGTATTTTCTGATATACGGTTTGGCTTTGCCCTTCGTATTCCTGTATCATATCTCTGAGATGATGCTCAAGTCGGCAGGCAACATGCATACCCCGAGTGTGATGGCGGTGCTGATATGCATCTGCGATGTGGTGTTCAATTACCTCTTTATCTACGTCATGAAGATGGGCGTAGTGGGAGCTGCCTGCGGCACGGCGCTTGCCTATATCTGCATCTCGCTGCCCAATCTCTACCTCACGGCATGCCGTAACCGGATACTCAATCTGCGTCAGGACAAGGAACCTTTCCGATGGGTGAAGGAATACCTGCACCATGCCTGCAAGATCAGCATCCCGATAGCCATACAGAATGTCCTGATGAGCGGTGCGCAGATCGTGAGCACCATGATCGTGGCACCATTGGGCAATATCGCCATTGCTGCCCACTCGTTTGCCATCACAGCCGAGAGCCTCTGTTATATGCCGGGTTATGGTATCGGTGATGCCGCCACCACCCTGGTGGGTCAGACGCATGGTGCCGGGCGTACCGATCTCTGCCGCAATTTTGCCTATATGACGGTGGGATTGGGCATGTGCGTGATGGCATTGATGGGAGTGGTGATGTATGTCTTTGCCCCCGAGATGATAGGTGTGCTGTCGCCGGTAGAGAGCATCCGCGAACTGGGCACTACCTGCCTTCGCATCGAGGCCTTTGCCGAGCCTTTCTTTGCAGCGAGTATCGTAACCTATTGTGTCTGCGTGGGAGCGGGCGATACCCGGAAGCCAGCCGCCATCAATCTGGGTACCATGTGGCTGGTGCGCCTCACCCTGGCTTACGCCCTTTCCAAGAGCTATGGCTTGGAGGGTGTCTGGATTGCGATGGCTACGGAGCTTACCCTCAGAGGCACGCTTTTCCTCATCCGACTTTACCGCGGTTCGTGGATGAAGAGCTTCCAATGTTAGTTTTACGTTAAGATTTGCAGGTATTGGGGAAGATAATCTTCCAAATGCTTGCAAATCTTTTTTATTTTGTGTAATTTTGCAAGCGGAATATTTGAAACAAGAAATTTTATAAATTAATAGCAGATGAAACTAAGAAAGATTTTTGCAGCGTTTCTGCTGTGTTTATCTGTGGGAAGTGCGATGGCACAGATGCCGGCTATTCCTGTGGACAAGAATGTGAAGATTGGTCATCTCGACAATGGATTGACTTACTACATTCGTCACAACAGTTATCCTGAGCATGTAGCCAGCTTCTACATTGCCCAGAAAGTGGGTTCTATCAATGAGAACGATGATCAGCGCGGTTTGGCTCACCTCCTCGAGCACCTCGCCTTCAACGGTACCGATCACTTCAAGGGCAATTCCCTCCAGGATTACCTGCAGAGCATCGGTGTGGAGTATGGTAGAAATCTCAATGCCTATACCAGCGTAGAGAAAACCGTATATTACTTCACCGATGTACCTACTACCCGCCCTACAGCCGTAGATTCATGCATGCTCATCCTCAAGGATTGGAGCAACGGTATCTCTCTTACCGAGGAAGCCATCAATGACGAGCGTGACGTGGTACACAATGAGTACCGTATGCGCATCGTGGGTCAGCAGCGCATGATAGAGCGTTCTTTGCCAAAACTCTATCAGAACAACAAGTATGGCTACCGTTTCCCTATCGGATTGATGAGCGTCATCGACGGCTGCAAGCCGGAAACCCTGCGTGCTTACTACCGCAAGTGGTATCGCCCTGACAATCAGGCAATCATCGTCGTGGGTGATGTAGATGTCAACCATATCGAGAACAAGATCAAGGAGCTCTTCTCGGGTATCAAGGTGCCTGCCAATGCCGCTAAGATAGAGCCGGTGGAAGTAGCCGATAATGATACCGCCATCTACGTAATCGACAAGGACAAGGAGCAGCAGTATGATATCTTCAATATCTTCATGAAGCATCCTGCCATCCCTAATGCGATGAAGGGCGACATGAGCTATCTCATGAAGGGATACATGGACAATGTGGTTACCTCTATGCTGGGTGCACGCTATGCCGAGATTGCCCAGGAAGCTGACTGCCCATTCCTTCAGGCAGGTGCCGACGACGGCGACTTCCTGCTCTCTTCTACCAAGGGTGCCTTCAGTCTTATCGGTGTGGCAAAGCCAGGTAAGGTAAAGGAGGCTTATGCAGCCGTATTGCGCGAGGCAAAGCGCATGCACGACTTCGGATTCACCGCCACTGAGTATCAGCGTGCCAAGGAGGAGTTCCTGAGCCAGGTAGATAAGACGCTTGCCAACAAGGATAAGATGAAGAACGAGCAGTTTACCACCCAGTATGTGGATAACTTCATCTCCAACGAGCCAATCCCATCGGTAGAGGACGAGAGTCAGTTCTACAAGATGGTAGTACCTCAGCTGCCATTGGAGGCCATCAATGCCTATGCCAAGCAGCTGGTTTGCCAGAGCGATACCAACCTGGTATCGATGGTGCTGATGCGCGAAGCAGAGGGTGCCGTTTATCCTACCGAGAAGGAGCTTGCCGATATCGTGAAGCAGGTGCGCTCTGAGAAGCTGGAGGCATACGTGGACAACGTGAAGCAGGAGCCGCTGATGGCTCAGTTGCCTAAGCCAGGCAAGATCAAGAAGACCGTAGAGAACAAGCAGCTGGGTTACAAGCAGCTTACCCTTTCCAACGGTGCCAAGGTGGTATTGAAGAAGACCGATTTCAAGGATAATGAGATTCTCTTCTCTGCCGGTGCCAAGGTGGGTTACTCAGCTCTCGAGAAGAGCGATTACCCTAGCATCATGCTGATGACCGAGGCTTGGGGTGCCAGCGGTTTGGGTGATTTCTCAAGCACCGAGCTCGAAAAGGCGCTCGCAGGCAAGCAGGCAGGTGTAGGCTTCTCCATCAACCCTTACAGCCATGGTCTTACGGGTCATTCTACTCCTAAGGACATCGAAACCCTGATGCAGCTCATCTATCTCAGGATGACAGCATTGAGCAAGGATGAGAAGTCGTTCAAGAATCTTCAGAATACCTTTGCCACTGTTCTTGCCAACCAGAGCAACAATCCTAACATGGTATATCAGGATTCATTGCAGAGCACCCTTTACCTGGGCAGCAAGATTGGCCGCATTCCTACTTCTGATGAGATCAACGCCATCAGCTACGATCGCCTGATGGCGCTTGCCAAGGAGTATTACGGCAATGCCAAGGACTTCACCTTCTACTTCGTGGGCAACTACGATGAGAAGACTCTCCTCCCGCTCATCGAGCAGTATATCGCCAGCTTGCCAAACAAGGGCTTCAAGCTGAAGAACAAGGAGATTCCATACGCCAAGGGCGAGGTGAAGAACAACTTTACCAAGGCGATGTCTAATCCTCAAACCCAGGCATCAGAGATATGGAGCACCAAGTTGCCATTCTCTATGCAGAATATGGTACTGGCAGATGTAACCTCCCGACTGCTGGAGATGCAGTATCTGCGCACCATCCGTGAGCAGTTGAGTGCAGCTTACCATGCAGGAGCCACCTTCGGCATGTTCCGCGATTTCGACGACAAGGCTGCCATCAGCATTACCGCCAATGCCGGCTTGAATCCGGAGAAGGCTGATACCGCCATTACCTATTTCTTCAAGGGTGTAGATGAGGTAGAGAAGCAGGTAGATGCTGCCGACTTGCAGAAGGTGAAGGAGATTCTCCTGAAGCAGGCAGGCGTAGATGAGAAGAACAATGCCTACTGGCTTGGCGTTATTGCCAACTATACCGGTCTCGGTTTCGATAACCATACCGGCTACAAGGAGTTCGTGAAGAACCTCCGTGGCGAACAGATTTCCGACTTCCTCAAGAATGTACTCCTGAAGAGCGGCAACCACGTTGAGGTAATCATGAAGGCTGAGAAGAGCCAGGAATAAAACAAAAAAGTCCCGTTGAACGATTTTACTCGACAGCGGGACTTTTTGCCTTTTCTCTTTGTAGTACCAAAGAGTCATTCTGAAAATAATCTTTTTACGTAATTTCCTTTCTCTCTTACGTAAATTTCCTCAAGAGCACTCTCTTGCGAAAGTTACCCTTAGTCATTCTTCTTTGCCTTTGAAGCAAGAGCCTCACGGCGATCGTTGAGAATCTCCTGGCACTTGTTCAATGCCATATTCTCACTCATAGTGTTGACCTTAATTAAATCATTCATAACCTATTGTGATTTGTTAACGGTGCAAAGATAGGGTTTTCCTGTCATATTCGGGGATACTTTTTGAGAAATTTATGCTAATAATCGTTCTTTTTTGATGTATGTCAAAAAAGATGAAACATTTATACCTTTTTCTGAACGATATTTGAACCTTTCGCCATCTCTTTCGTCTAAGAAAATAATAAATAATGATGAAAAAAGCATTTTTTCTTTGTTATTTGCGGAAAAAGTGCGAACTTTGCAGCGAAAAAGAAACGCTGCATCATATAAGCAGGATGCATTTTTAAAACGAAAGTTACAATTATAATAAATAGAAAGTAAAAAATGAGAAAGGTATTTTTAATGGCTGCCCTGGTGCTTGCCAGCACTTCCGGCAGCAATGTATGCGCAATGAATGAAGCTGTTCAGGAGGCTTCACTTTCTGAATTGATGCCTGTGAAGAAAACAACTAAAAAGACATCGAAGAAGAAAACAACTACCAAGAAAACAACAGCCAAGAAGACCACTTCTTCTTCTGCTGCTGCAACATCTTCTGCCACTTCTATATCTACAACCACATCATCTTCTGCGGCATCTACTCCTACCACATCTACTTCTACTTCGGCTACCACCAATAGCGGTTATTCTGCAGGAAGCGTAGTGGCAGGCGTATTAGGCGGTTTGCTGGGTGGCGGCACTACTGCTGGCAGCAGCTCTACCGGCAGCAGCATCATCAATGGCATTCTGAACAATGTGATAGGTTCTGCCACCTTCTCGCAGGCAGATCTCTGCGCCCATACCTGGAAGCACAGCAAGCCGGGTTGCGCCTTCACCTCAGAGAACCTGCTGGCAAAGGCTGGCGGCGAGATTGCTGCCAACAAGATAGAGGAGGATCTGAGCAAGTACTACAATAAGTTCGGCTTCAGCAATAGCAATACCTACTTTGCCTTCAAGACCGATGGCACCTTTGCTGCCAAGATCGACGGCAAGTCATGGAACGGCACCTATACCTTCGATGAGAAGACGCATGCCATCCAGCTGAAGGGCTTGCTGCTGAGTGCTTCGGGTTTTGCCACCCGCACTACCAATGGCATCAGCCTTCTCTTTGAGCAGAAGAAGCTGCTCACTCTGATCAAGACCCTGAGCAAGCTGAATCTTACCGGTAGTACTACGATGAGTGCCGTGAGCAGCATTGTGGATAACTACGATGGCGTGCGCATTGGCTTCGAGATGACGAAGTAAGATTGATTGCAATAAAAGATTTAAGATTTTAGAAGAACGAGTATTTCTTGTACTCTTAATTTAAAACTATATTCAGCACTTTTGAACCTATGTTCAGAAGTGCTGAACTTGTGTTCAGCAGTGTTGAACTTAAGTTCAGCACTGCGGAACATAACTTTCTCTGTGGATTACAAACATTTACACTGTGAAGAAACTAATATTTCCTAGTGAGATAAAAATGTTGTATTCGAAGTTTCTATTTCACCTCAACCTGGAGAGGAGTCTTCAATGCATCCAGGTAATCCTTGATGCGAATCTGCCATTCGGCATAGCTCCTTACATCATATTTGCTCCATGCAGCACCGAAGTAATAGCTGTACTTCTCCTGGTTCTTCAAGCCTCGCTTCAAGCCGAGAGCATGACCGGTGGCACCATCGTGCTTCTTGTCGAAGAGCTGGTAGTAGGTGTGGTCGATGCCTTCTGGGAAGAGTACGCCCACATATACCTGGGAATTATTTACCTCTACGTTATCAGTAGGGTCGGCATAGCTTACGTAATCCTTGGCGAAGGTCTTCGTCTCCGTATCCTCCTCGTGGATTGGGAAACCGGTGGCGAAATCGGTAGGAGTGGTCAAGCCGTCATACCATACGGTCATCTTATTGAAGTTGCTGCCCTTGTCGAGCGAGATGATGCGGTGCTCCACCACGTTCTTCATATCGCCTACGGTAGATGGGTTGTAAGTCAGTTCTACGGTGAAGCGGAGCGGACCGTTATCCAATATCCTGTAATCCTTATAGCAGTAAGGCAGTACCTGGTTCTTGCCCACCATCAGGCTTGGTGCACCCAATCCCAGGGTAGCGCCCACACGATAAGGATCCAATCCGTTGCCATGGTCGAGATGGAAGGAGGTGAGGATATCTCTCACCTTGGCATCCATCTTATCACCCTTGATATTTCCGTTCATATCCTTGATGTATCGCTCGTAAACCACGGTATCAGGAGTGTTCTTCACCCAGATGTCGGTGCCGAAGGAGCGTTCGCCGGTGCGCTGCAGGGCAGGACCATATACACGATAGGCGCATCTGTCGTTTTCCCATGCGATATCATCCTTTCTTATCTTATAGAGAGCACCGGTGGCATAAACCTTCTGCTGGTAAGGCTTGCCGATGCTCACGTAGTAAGTGGCAGAACCGTGAGGGCGCACGCTGGCATCTATGAGCAGAAGGCCATCGTGGGTAATCTGCGAACCAATCTGCTGTCCTCGCTTGTTCTTCACGATATAGGCCTCTCCCTTCTTGGGGGTGGCATTGCCCAGCTTCGCCTTCACCTCGCTCATGCTGAGAGAGATGAGTTCCGTGCGGGGTGTGGAAGTTGGATTGCTTACCACGATGGTGGCTTGCTGAGCATGGCAGTAGCTAGAACCTGCCAGCGCCATGAGCATCATCAGGCTCCTGGCCGTGATGCTCTTCATTATTTTTCCGTGAATCTTTTTCATTTTGATTTGTTTGTTTTATTTAATACGAATGAATAGTTGTTGATACTGAATAAAAATTTCTCGCAGCTTTTCTACGAAACTGCGAGAAATGTCTTTTATTCTTCTATAACCGAGATCTCCATGCTGATATCCTCCTTAGGGCGGTCACCACGCATGGTTTCGCAGTTCTGAATCTTCTCTACTACGTCAAGACCTTCCTCTACCTCACCGAAAACGGTGTACTGGTTGTCGAGGAATGGGGTGCCGCCCACCTCGGTGTAAG
>ERZ1034949.986-NODE-986-length-15099-cov-19.262297_pt1 | contig 15099 bp, 14 predicted proteins | sample MGYA00520590_ERZ1034949 | MGnify/ENA primary metagenome ERZ1034949 (study PRJEB33766, sample SAMN09781752) | gut metagenome | biome: gut microbiome | host: Homo sapiens | place: Madagascar | study: EMG produced TPA metagenomics assembly of the PRJNA485056 data... | reverse complement strand
ACCTTTGAATAGCTTATTTTTCATCTTTCTTTCCTCTAAAATTATGTTGTTTACGAACCAATTCTATAACAGCCTCACGCCATAAGTCAACCGGAAAAATAACCGCATATTACCAGACCATGACTATTGAACAAAGGTTTCTTCCATTGATGCATTTTTTACAAGATTCGTCAATATCAGCCAATGTCATATCTGATAAACATTTAGTATTATCCTTAATTTGATGACAATATTGACTACCATCGTAATGAATAGATTCAGACCCGTAATTGGCAAAGATGCCGACAAAATTTTGAGATAAAGGTTTGGCAATATCCTTAAATAAAGCTACACAAGAATTATAAGCAAAGTCGGGAGTTCCTTCACCTGAAGTTTTGATATGTACATCCATAACTAAAAATTTTTGTTGATTATTTAGGTATGGAACTACAGTATTACCAACAGCATCTGTCATCATAGTAGTATTTTTTGTAATCCATGATGAAGGAGCTAAATTAGCGGCACGTATAAAATCGTGTAAATAAATAACACCCTCAGAAGGATTGTTCTTAATAAGGTTGTCTTTGTATTCCAATAATCCATTGATTAAATAAGAGTATTCTTCTATCATCTTATTTATTTTCCACTTTTCCATAGCTTTTGAATATCCGGCGATACCGCCCACGCTCAGTACACCGACAATCGCCAAAACGCCGAGCATTTCTATCATAGAGCGCCCTTTTTCAGAATTATTACTCATATTTCTAACCTCCGTTTAATTTGTTGTATGTAAAACAAAACCCACCAAAATGGCGGGCGGATGTTAGCAAACCGTGTTATATCAAACGGCTCGGCTTATTCAGCGCATAGCCATATTCAGCCGACATCCGCTCAAGCGAAAATCGGCATATAAAATTTAAGTCGTTTATGCATAACGACTGATATAACAAAGGGTTGCTACGCCCTAGACAGACTATCATCTATCCAATAAATATTTTAGCGAAATAAAGTTAAGAAGTAAAGATAATTTTATAAAATATGCAAAAATCAAAGCGTTATTATGGTCGAAAGTGTGTAAAAAAAACGACCGTTTAAAATGGACAGTTTTTCGGCTGTTTTTTATAGTCTAGCAAAGGATGCTGGAATTTGCAATAACTTTTTATATTTGCGATGTTTTTTGCTGTTTTTACAACATTTTATTGCCGTCTGTTTCGCTGTGTAAAAATAACGGTCGTTTTTTTTACACAATTAAGGATAAATAAGATGTTTAAGAGTATAAAATTTTTTAAAGGAAAGAGCAGGGGCGATGGATTGCTTCGTCGTTACACTCCTCGCAATGACGTTTGCAGCCTGGGGCGGTCAATGATAGAAATGCTCGGCGTATTAGCGATTGTCGGCGTACTAAGTGTGGGCGGTATCGCCGGATATTCCAAAGCGATGCAAAAGTTTAAAATAGACAAGGCTATCGGCGAATACAGCGTGCTTATATTTGGTCTTATAGACCAAATAGAAAGTTTTCATTCTATCACAGGAAGTCTTTACGTTGGTGTTATTGATGTGGCAATAGCTGCCGGACTTGTTCCAAACAGTTGGAATAAGCTGGATGCTATTAGTATAAATGATGCTTATGGCAATAGACTTCAACTGTTTGTCAATACTTATGAAAAAGTTTTTGTTATAGATTTTTATTTAGGCGGAACAACAAAACATGATGACGATAAAGTGTATTCTGATAATTTTTCAGCAAAACTATGTGAAGAATTGTTCAGCAATCTTGCAATACCGCTTCATAATACTGTTAAATCTGTAGGTTTATTCCGTTCAAGCAATCAAAGCATTATATATCATGGAGATAACTATTGTGCTAAATCAGATAATTGTTTAAATAACATGACATTATCCAAAATACACAATACTTGTTCCGCCTGCACAGAAAATGATGCCTGTTCTGTTGTTTTTAGTTTTTAATATTGTACGACAAAAAAAAGACGCCGAAAAACTCGACGTCTTTGAAATTACAACCGTACGGATGATTAAATCATAGCCATACCGCCGTTGACATGAATTGTCTGACCTGTAATATATTGAGCCTCATCAGAAGCCAAGAAAGCAACAATATTTGCAATATCTTGTGCTTCGCCCAATTTAGCTTCTGGAATTTTAGCCAGTAAAGCAGCTTTTACATCGTCAGGCAAAACATCGGTCATCGGAGTTCTGATGAAACCCGGAGCGATAGAGTTTACGGTAATGCCGCGTGAACCAACTTCTTGAGCCAAGCATTTATTCATGGCAATCATACCTGCTTTAGAAGCGGAATAGTTAGCCTGACCGGCATTGCCCATAACGCCAACTACTGAGGCGATACCGATAATACGGCCGAAACGGCGTTTCATCATACCGCGAACAGCTGCTTTTGCCAATTTGAAACCAGCTGTCAAGTTTACATCTAAAACCAGCTGCCAATCTTCATCGCTCATTCTGATAAACAAATTGTCGCGTGTTAAACCGGCGTTGTTTACCAAAATATCGATTCGACCCATTTTTTCTTCTACGTCTTTAACCAAATTTTTAACAGCTTCGCCGTCTGTCAAGTTTGCGACAAAACATTCTGCGTTGCTGCCCAATTCTGCTTTAAGAGCTTCTAGTCTTTCGGCATTCATGTCTGTCAAAGCCAAAATGGCTCCCTGTTCGTGCAAAGTGTGGGCAATTTTATGACCTAAACCGCCGGCAGCACCGGTAATCAAAGCAACTTTACCATCTAATCTAAACATATTTTTGTTCCTTTCTGTTATAAATTTTTTGCCAGTTCTTCAATATCTTCTACCGAACCGACAGAAAAGGCGTTCATTTCTTTGTGGCTGCGTTTAGCTATACCGGACAAAACTTTGCCCGCGCCAAGCTCAACTAAATCAGTAACGCCGGATTCTTGCAAATAAGCCATGGTTTCGCGCCAACGCACCGTACCTGTTACCTGCTCTATTAAGTGTTTAATAATTTCTTTATGATTTGTGACCGGAGATGCCAAAACGTTAGCGACCAACGGAATTTGTGCATCATGCGATTGCACTTCCATAAAAGCACGAGCCATTGCATCGGCGGCCGGACTCATAAAAGGACTGTGAAAAGGAGCGCTTACGGCTAATTTAACACATTTGCGAGCGCCAAACTCCGAAGCAATTTCTACCGCGCGGTCAATAGCCGCCATAGAGCCTGACAACACAACCTGACCATCCGAATTGTCATTTGCGGCAACACAGATATCTTTGCCGTTGGAGCAAGCTTCCACTAAGGCTCCCACATCTTTGTAGGATAACCCTAAGACGGCAGCCATGCCTCCGACACCGAACGGAACGGCATTTTGCATTGCATTTCCACGGATTCGCAATAACTTTGCCGTATCACTTAAAGAAAAAACTCCGGCGCAGCAGGCAGCGGAATATTCTCCCAAAGAATGACCGGCGACAAAAGCCGCTTTATCTTTAAGGTTTACACCGAATTCTTTTTCCAAAACACGTACGACAGCCATAGAAAAAGCCATTAAAGCCGGCTGAGTATTAGCCGTCATTGTCAATTCGCTGTCCGGACCTTCTGTCATGATTTTAAATAAGTCTTGCGACAAAGCATCGTTTACTTCTTGAAAAACTTCTTTGGCTGAAGCAAAGTTTTCAGCCAATTCTTTTCCCATTCCCACAAATTGCGAGCCTTGACCGGGAAACACAAAAGCATATTTCATCAAAATATTCTCCTTTTATTCTGGGCAAAAGTGTATAGCGTGCTATCAATAAATGTCAAGTTTTAAGAAAATTTTTATCAACATAGCTGTCTAGTTTTAAACTATTTTTAATAATTTGTTGAACATTTTCAACTATACTTTTGGCAGTAAATATGCAAAAAAAATTGAGGATATTATGGGCAAGAAAAAAACTATAAAAGAAAAGCCGAAAAACTGGTGGCAAAAGCTTTTGTGTGAGCTGACCGGTTTATGTCTTATTGTTTTTCCGCTGTTGGTTTATATTAGCATTTTCAGTTATAATTCAAGCGATGCATCGTTTAACAAAGCGGCTTCCGAAAACGCCGTTGTGCATAATTGGCTTGGAAATTTCGGGGCGTGCAGCGCAGATTTTGTTCTCAGCACTTTCGGACTTGCTTTTATTGTTTATTTGTTGGTGCCGATTCTGTGGGGAATAGGTTTGGTTCGCTTTCAGGCTTTTGCTGAATATAAAATGCGTGTGTTTGCTTGGATTGTGGGATTATTGTGCTTTTCAGCTTTTATAGACCTTACTTGCAGTTCGTTTTTGGGACGTTTTAATCTGCCGTATAATTTAACGGGAGAGTGGAGCCGTATTGTCAGCCGCTCACTCAATAACTATATAAATATGCTGAATTTTTCATATAGTAATTTTCTGGTTGAAGGAATTATTTTGTTTATAAGCATATTGTCTTTTAATTTTGCCGCCGGCATAACTTTTACGCTGTGGCTGCGGTTGACTTCTCGCATTGGGAATATTTTCAAAAACATCGGTATATCTGCAATCAATGTTGGAAAACGCTTAGCAAATATGCAAAAATTCAGCGAATTTAAAGAACTTAATCCGAGTTATCTGCAAAATAAACTTATTCATAACAATACCGCATCTGTGCAGCGTGTTGAACCTAGCTTTGCACAAACAGAGAATGTTTTGCGCACGCATAATTCTGCGGTTGTTGCTGCGTCTCCGGCAATTGTTTCCTCTGCAGCACTTATGTCAGAACAACAGAACACTGGGCTGCAAATAGAAATTCCGAATCAAATTTCTGAAACAGCCGGAAATTTGGCGGTTGCTGTAGAAAATGACGAGCCGGCAGTCACAACAAATAGCTATAATCCGACTTTTGACTTTATAAAAGAAGGAGATTTTGCTAATCAGAATCTTAAAAAACCATCTAAGAAAATTACTCCGGAAGATATTTATCAAACAGAAGGCGTGCGCACATTTACCGCTAAAAAAACGCCTCAGCCGCTTGCGGAATCCAAGCAGGAAGAACTTTTAAGCATGCCTTCAAGCGCTTCATCGGTGTCGGCTCTGCAAACCCAGCAGCCGGCAGGTGACGATATTTCTGACACGCAAAGAATAGAACCGACTCCTGTGCCTGATTTCAACAAGTCTGCGCGCGCCGCGGAAAATACAGAAAAGAAAACGCTGAGTCAGCCTTTGGAACACTCTGTTTCGCCGCAAAAAGAACCGGTTGAGGAATATCATCTGCCGGATATAAATTTACTTTCTATTCCGCAAGAACAGGCTAATATAGAATATAATGAAGCCGAGTTGAAAGAAAATGCTGCCAAGCTGGAAACTGTTTTACAAGATTTCGGTATAAAAGGTAAAATAGTCAAAGTCCGTCCCGGTCCGGTTGTTACGCTGTATGAACTTGAACCTGCTCCGGGAACCAGAACTGCTCGCGTTATCGGACTTTCGGACGATATTGCGCGCTCTATGGCGGCTGCTTCCGTGCGTATGGCCGTTGTCAGCGGACAAAATACCATAGGTATTGAACTGCCAAACGCTAAGCGGCAAACAGTATGGCTGCGAGAATTGTTGGAAGACTCCGAATTTCGTAACAGTAAAAATATTCTCAATGTCACCTTAGGTAAAGATATAGGCGGACAGCATGTTTATGCCGATTTGGCTAAAATGCCTCACTTGTTGGTTGCCGGTACAACCGGTTCCGGTAAATCGGTAGGTGTCAACTCTATGATTTTGTCACTTCTGTATCGTATGACGCCGGAACAATGTAAAATGATAATGATTGACCCTAAGCAACTTGAATTTTCTATGTATAACGGCATTCCTCATTTGTTAACTCCTGTTATTACCGACCCGGGAAAAGCGGTTGTCGGTCTTAAATGGGCGGTGCGAGAAATGGAAGACCGCTATAGAGCGATGGCGCTTCTGAATGTTCGCAATATTGCCGGATATAATCAGAAAGTGGCGGATATGCGAGCGACAGGCAAAGAAATCAAAAAGACAATTCAAGTTGGTTTTGATAAAGAGACCGGACGTCCATTGTATGAAGAACAAACCGTAGATACATCGCCGATGCCGTATATTGTTATTGTGGTTGATGAAATGGCGGACTTGATGCTTGTTGCCGGCAAGGAAGTTGAAGCGGCCATTCAGCGTTTGGCGCAAATGGCGCGTGCTGCCGGCATACACTTGATTATGTCTACCCAACGTCCGTCTGTGGATGTGATTACCGGTACAATTAAAGCTAACTTCCCAAGCCGTATCAGCTTCCATGTAACCACCGGCATAGACAGTAAGACTATTTTGAACGAGAAAGGCGCCGAACAGCTGCTTGGTATGGGCGATATGCTGTATATGCCGTCTGGTTTGCGTCCTATCCGCGTTCATGGCTGCTTTGTTACGGATGCCGAAGTTGAAAGAGTTGTAGAATTTATCAAATCTGAGGGCGAGCCTAAATATGTGGCTGATGTCACGGAAGGCGAATTGAATACCGGTAAAGACACTCCTGTTTTTGATAAAGGAGAAATGAGCGGAGCCGGCGGAGACGATGATTTATATAATCAGGCGGTGGAAATCGTCAGAACAGATAAAAAAGCCTCTACCAGCTATATTCAGCGCAAGTTGCGCATAGGATATAATCGCGCCGCTATATTGATAGAACGCATGGAAGACGAGGGCGTTGTGACACCACCTGACCGTGTTGGACGCCGAGAGGTTATCGGCGCAGAATAGCTTGGATATTCTAAATAATAAAAAAGAGCTTCTGAAAAGAAGCCCTTTTTTATTACCCTAATGCAAGATTACTTCAAAACAGCCATAATGTCTGCAACAATTTGTTCAGAAGTCAAATGGTAGCGTTTCATCAACTCATCATACGGAACACGGTCGGTAAATTCTTTTTTAGCGCCGAAGTGTAAAACTTTTACATTGCTGGCGCCGTAAAATGAGGCAATTTTTTGACCGAAACCGCCGTCAAGCTCGCCATTTTCCAAAGTCGCCACAACCTGATGATTTTTTGCTAATTCATTGAGCAATTTTTCATCAACACCTGTAATATAGCGAGGGTTAATCAAAGTCGCGTCAATGCCATGCTCTTTTAATTCAGCCATCACGCTTTCACCAAGTTCAAAAAAACTACCCAGCGCTAAAACCGCAACTTTAGAACCTTGTTTAACTAGCTGATAGCGGTTCAAATCGGCATAACTTTCTTCGGCTTTTCCGCCTTTAGTCACAGCCAACGGCACACGAATAACTACCGGATGTTCATTTTGTTTCAAACTCCAATTCAGCATAGCCAAATATTCTTCTTTGCCGGTCGGAGCCAAATAAACAAGGTTTGGAATATTGGCAACCAGCGGAATATCAAAGCTGCCCAAGTGTGTGGCGTCCATACCGCTGATACCGGCGCTGAACACCAAAATAACCGCCGGATTGTTGTTTAAAGCCAAATCCTGCGACAGTTGGTCGTAAGTGCGCTGTAAAAAGCTGCTGTAAACCATAAACACCGGACGGCAGCCGCCTTTTGCCAAAGCCGAAGCCATTGCCACGGCCTGTTCTTCGGCAATACCAACATCAACATAGTTTTCGCCGAAAGAGGCGCGGCGTTCCGGATTTAAGCCATATGCCCCCGGAGTGCCGGCGGAAATGACCACCATATTTTTATTTTGCTGATGACGGGCATATAAAAAGTCGTAGGTTATATCATTGTAATTTTCGCCAGATATATCAGCTGTAATTTCTCCGGTTTTGCGATCAAACGGCAAACTCCAGTGCCAACGTTCCTTATTTTCTTCTGCTGGCGCATAGCCTTTGCCTTTTAGGGTATGAATATGTAAAACCGTCGGCTTTTTCACATCTTTAAGTTCTTGCAAAACCTTAATCATATTTTCTTGATTGTTTCCGTCGGCAACGTAGCGATATTCAAATCCCCATGCCTTAAACATATTGCATTCGGCCGTACCGTTGGTTTCGCGCAGCAAACGCAGATTAGTATAAATTCCGCCGTGATTTTCGGCGATAGACATTTCGTTATCGTTAACAATAATCAAAATATTGCTGTTTAAGACCGCCGCATTGCTAAAGCCCTCCAATGCCTCGCCGCCCGAAAGAGAACCATCGCCGATAAGAGCGATAACCTTGTGTTGTTCGCCGCGCAGGTCGCGAGCCTTAGCCAAACCGGTTGCCAAACTTACAGATGTGGAAGTATGCCCCACAATAAAGTTGTCATATTCGCTTTCATTCGGATTGGTGTAGCCGGAAATCTTCCGCATTTCTTCGGCGTCAAAAAAGCCTTTCCAACGACCGGTCAGCATTTTATGCGGATAGCATTGATGCGAAACGTCATAAACAATTTTATCTTTCGGCGTATCAAAAACATAGTGCAAAGCGATAATTGTTTCCACAATACCCAAATTTGGTCCCACATGACCGCCAATCAAGCTATCGCGGTTCAGAATACCCTCGCGGATTTCTTGAGCCAGCTGCTGTAATTCCGGTAGCGAAAGTTTTTTTACATCTTTAGGTGAGTTTATTGTTTCCAATAACATAATTTTCTCCTTAAAAATTATAATGTAACGATTCTGTGCTTAGCATAAAACTTAGAGCTTACTCTAAGTCAAGAGATTTTTTGGGATTATTAAAATTCTAATCCAATGCAACAGGCGTCTTAAAAAAACAGATTTCCGGTGAATATTTATATCGGATAGGGAATATTACTTGACTAATTGCGTAAAATATCTATATTCAAAATCGTATTTTGTATAATTTTGTTTAAATTTTTATAATTATGGTTTTAAAGTATATTACTTGTTCCGGTGCCAACGAATACACAAATATTGATGATTTGCTTGCGTTGGCGAAAGAATATCCTATGATGGAAATAGGTATTCAGGTATCAGACAAAAAAGTTACGGAAAATCCTGCTCGTTTTGACTGGATTTTGGCTCTGCAAGAAAAAGTTGCCGCACAAAAACTTGCCCCTAACATAGCTTTGCATGTAAACGGCAATTGGGTGCAGCAGTTTGCCTGTCGGGCGATGATTCCTGAGCTTGATTATTTTTTAAATTTGCAAGACGGTAAAAAATGCCTGTTTGTCAAAAGATTGCAAATCAATTTTTTAATAGGCAATGATTATCGTATTGATTTTGGCCGTTTCTGTCAGGCAATGACAGACCGTGCGCCGCGCCCGATTGTTTTGCCGTATAATAATCGCAATGCTATTTTTGTAAAAAAAATATACAACAAAAGCATCAAGTTTGATTGTTTATATGACAGCTCGCATGGTGAAGGCGTTTTACCGAAACAGCATCAGGCTCCGGTTTTCAAAGATTGTCTGCAAGGCTATTCCGGAGGTTTGTCAGCAGATAATGTGGCAGAACAACTACAGAAACTGTCGCTTGTTGTTAAGCCTAAGCGTGCTATTTATATAGACGCCGAAGGCAAGTTAAAAGGAAAAGACGGATATTTTGATTTACAAAAATGCAGGGATTATATTGAAAATGCCTTATCCGCCGTTAAGTAGTAAAAAAAAGTCGTCTTAAAAAATAAGACGGCTTTTTTTATTGGCGGTTTAAATAAAAAATTTGTCGTTTCAACTTTTTCAGACTTCGTCGGCCGATACCAGCATTGAACTGCATGTAAGCAATATAATCAACGTCGGGGCGGAAACTGCCAGCCAGACCGGAATATATCCGTTTATACCAAAGGCATAGACAACCTGCGATGAAAAATAAACGATAAAACCGATAACAATGCTCAAAACAACCCTCATCAATATTCCTGAGCCGCGCTGTGTGTTTTGCAGCATAAAAATTGCCGCAATAAGCATCATGCCAACCAATTGGAATGGAGATATCAACAAACTAAGATAGCGCATCCAATGTCTGCGAGCTGAAAAACCGGCTTGTTCGTAAAAAGCAATTGTATCCGGCAATTGCCAAAAAGAAATAGCGTCAGGCTCTATAAAGTTTTCTTTTATGCGCTCCATATTTATACTGGTTTTATAAGCGTAATCCATCAAAAATTCCGCCGGTTTGCCGCCTTCTAAGACTTTTACATCTTTAAGATGAAAAATATTCCCTTCCAGCGTGGCAAAATACGCCTCATAACCTTTGATTATTTTGGCATTTTCTCCGAGTTCCGTAATACTGACGTCACGCATCCATAGTGTGTCATTTTCCTGCCGCATTGTTTTTGCCTGAATTAGTAAAACTTTTCCATCGTTCATAGCTTCACGAATCCATAGACCCTTACTTGAGAATAAAACAGCGTTAGGGTCTCTGGAATCTAAACGATAATCTAAAATTTCATGCCATTCAAACATCTTGGCCGCTATCGGATTAAATAAAGCCGTGTTGGCAATTCCCAATAAAAATGCGGCAATAATCAAAGGACGCAGAAATCCAAACATGGAAACACCGGCAGAACGGATAATCACAAATTCATTATTTTTACTGAGCCGCCAAAAGGTTATCATCGCCGCTACCATCATCACAAACGGAATCACAATTTCAACAGTTTTGGTTATGCGCGTGACAGCCAATTGTGCTGCAAACCACATTGTGACATCTTCGCGTCCGGAAATCTTTCGCAAAGTTTCTATGGAATCAAACATTAAAATAATGCCCAAAATCGCAAACAGCACCATAAAAAAGTTTCCTAAAAGCTGGCGATTTAAATAACGGCTGAGAATTGCAAAAAATTTCATTTTTTATTCCATCGGTTCTGTTGATTCATAATTAAAAAACGAGTCGGATAAATAGCGTTCAATGCTGTCAGGCAAAATAACAACAATATTTTTGCCGGCCATTTCTTCGCGTTTTGCTAAATTAAGCGCGCCGCATATTGCTGCCGCAGCCGAGATTCCAACCGGAAGTCCCTCTGTTTTTGCAGTTGTCTTTGTCATTTCCAGCGCATCATTGCTGCTCACCTTAAAAATTTCATCAACCAGCTCCGGACGATATAAAGGAGGCACAAAACCTGCTCCGATGCCGCCGATTTTATGAGAGCCTTTCAGACCGCCGCTTAAAACCGGACTTTCTGCGGGTTCAACTGCCATCACATATAAATCCGGAATGCAGGATTTAAGAGCCGAGGCTATTCCGGTAATCGTTCCTGATGTGCCTACGCCGCAGACTATTGCGTCAACATCGCCGCCGGTATCTTCCATAATTTCTGCGCCTGTTGTTAATTGATGAGCCTCTACGTTTGCCGGATTTTCAAATTGTTTAAATTCTATCAGATTGTCAGAGCGTGATTTAAGTATTTCTACCTTTCTAATAGCACCGGCCATGCCTTCTGCTGCCGGAGTAAGTAAAACTTCTGCTCCAAATTGACGAATGAGCGCAATTTTTTCTCTTGCCATGTTTTCCGGCATGACAATAACCAACTTATAGCCGCGTCTTGCGCAAAAGGCGGCCAATCCTACACCTGTGTTTCCGGAAGTTGCCTCAATAAACACTGTGTTTTCATCTATTTTGCTGAAAGGTGCTTTATTTATCATATTCAGGGCAATTCGGTCTTTTATTGAAAAAATCGGATTATAAAATTCGCATTTGCCGAGAATATTTCCGGAACATTCAAATTTTTCCATCAGCTTATTCAGCTTTAATAAAGGTGTATGTCCCACCAGTTCTTCTATGGACTCATAAATTTTTCGCATTGTTTATTTCCTCATTCTTACAATCAGATTTTTAAATCCGTTCTGTAGGGTTTCATCAAATTGAATATTTCCGACCAGTACATCTTCAAGTAACTGCCAACTTAGAACGCCGCTGTTTATTTGTGCGTTTTCAACTTCATAAACCTTAAAATGCTGTGTTTCCTTAAAATATTCACCATTTTCTTCAATATCGGTATGCAAAACGTATTGCAAGCTGGGAGTTTCTGTCAGAGCCAGATAATCATCTTTTGGAAAAGCAAAAAGTCCCGATATTTTATCATATTGGCAAAGCAGTAAATTATCTTTTACGACAATGGAATATCCGCAATCTCTTTTTTGCGCTTTTGTTGGCTCAAAGAAAAATACAGCACCATATTTATTTATAAAAGGAACTTTAGTCATGTTCCGCTTCTTTCTTTAATTCTTGCACAAACTTTATCAAACCGGTTTGTCTTACTCGTTTCATGCGTTCTGCCGAAATAATTTCACGCACGGTTTCAACTGTCTGATTTACATTCACATTTACAACTACATAATCATATTCGTTCCAATGAGACATTTTTTCAAGAATTAACCCCATTCTTTTATTGATAATTTCTTTACTGTCCGTGCCTCTTCCTTCAAGACGGCGGCGCAGTTCATGAATTGACGGCGGCAAAAAATAGATAGACACAACATCATCCGGCGCTTTTTCTTTCATTTGGCGCAGTCCAACCCAGTCCATATCAAATATCACATCTTGTCCGACATTGATAAAGCTGTCTACCTCCGAGCGCAAAGTGCCGTAACGCGAACCATATTGAGAGTCTACATGCTCATAAAAAGCATCCTGTTTTAACAGCTCATCATATTTTTCATTGCTGATATAGTAGTAATCTACGCCGTTTTTTTCGCCTTCGCGCGGTTGACGGGTTGTTGCCGAAACTGAAAATTTCAGATTACTGTCTAAGGTCATAAGTTTTTTTATCACCGATGTTTTTCCGGTGCCTGACGGAGCTTCGATAATAAACATTGCACCGCGGCGGACTTTTTTAAGCGTATCTATGATATCAGTCATTTTCTTCCTCTTGCAAAATAAACGCAACTATAATATAACCTATAAACAGCATACAACGCAACAGTTAAAATTTTACTAGGATATTCTGACCATGCAAAAAAATATAGAAAATGTACTTATCACCGGCGCATCATCCGGAATCGGCGCGGCTTTAGCTTTGATTTATGCTGAAAAAGGCGTGAAAAATTTGTTTTTGAGCGGACGCAACGCCGACCGCCTGAAAAAAATAGTTTCGGAATGTGAAAAGTCTGGTTGCGCTGTTGAATATAAAATAATTGATGTGGCGGATAAGGATGATATGTATAATTGGATTGAAGATTGCAATCAAAAGGCTTCATTGAATTTAGTATTTGCCAACGCCGGCGTTTCTACCGGAGAGGAAACGCCGGAAAATATTTATAATACGTTCAACACCAATGTTATGGGGGTTTTGAACACAATTACTCCGGCTGTTGAGATATACAAAAAACGCGGTGGAGAAAGTACAAAAATTATCGCCGTAACATCTTCAATAGCCGGATATCATGGTCTCAGCGCCTGTCCGTCCTACAGCGCCACTAAAGCTTGCGTAAAAGCCTATGGCGAGGCGCTGCGCAACAATCTTCGCAATGAAAATATTGATGTCTGTGTCATTTGTCCGGGGTTTGTGCGTTCACGCATTACTGATAAAAACACATGTCCGATGCCGTTTTTTATGGAAGCTGACAAAGCCGCAGAAATTATATATAACGGTGTGCAGAAAAATATCGGTCTTATAGCTTTTCCGTGGCCGATGCGCTTTGGAGTTTGGTTGTTGTCAATTTTGCCTAATTTTGTGAGCGATTTTATTTACAGCCGTTTGCCGCATAAGGTATAAATATGCGTTGCTCGTGGGTTAATGAAAGCTGCGAAATCTATGTCAGCTATCATGATAAAGAATGGGGCAAGCCGGTGCATGACGACCGCAAACTGTTTGAAATGTTGATTTTAGAAGGATTTCAAGCTGGTTTGTCTTGGGTGACAATTTTAAAAAAACGTGCTGAGTTTATAAAAGAATTTGCAGATTTTGACCCGAATAAAGTGGCATATTTTGATGAAGCTAAAATAGAAAAAATGCTGCAAAATAAGAATATAATACGCAGCAGGCAAAAAATTTGCGCCGCAATCAATAATGCTGCAATATTTTTGAAAATTCAGAAAGAGTTTGGTTCTTTTGATAATTATTTATGGCATTTTACCGACAGGCAAACCAAACAATGCAACACTTTTCCGGGACTTGTCAAAAATGAGTTGTCAGATACAATTTCTGCAGATTTAAAAAAGCGCGGAATGAAATATGTTGGGAGTGTTATCATTTGTTCATATCTTCAGGCTGTCGGCGTCATAAACGGTCACGAACCGCAATGCTTTTGTTGTATAAAAACTTAATCTCCGTGATATAGGGCCTGTTTCCATGCCAGCAAAACTTCCGGACGGTGCGTCGCGTTTTCATGAGCTTTGCGTTCTAAGGTTTCTTTTTTATATTTTTCTATTTTTGACCGCCGTTCTGCATATTCTTTCAGGTTTTCGCTTTGCACATCTTTGGCTTCAATATCTTTTTGTTTAGATATCAGATAGTCTGTCATATTTATATCTATGGTGGATTCTTTTCCGTTAGCTTTCATTTTATAAAATGTCTGCAAAATTTGCGGTGTTAACTCTTTTGCCAGACTTTCATAATAAAGATACATCGGAGTTTTTCTGGCAGGCGGATTTTTTTGCCTTTCGGCAAGGTTAAATTTTCCGAAAACTATTTCCGGTTCTTGGCCGTCAATTTCGGTCAAATATACCGAACCTGCATAATTCTCAAGTTTTGGGTTTTCTTTTTGCCGGCCGGCAAGCAGCATATCATGAATAACTCCGTCGGCCGGAACTATATCAATGATAATCTCGTCTTTAAAACGTTCTTTTGTGCAAATAACGCGGTATTGTTTACTAGACATAAAACCTCCTGATTTTTGTATAAAATAACATTAAAAAGAAAAAGAGTCCAGTTTTTATAACAAAGCACTTGCATTTTTTGTTAAAATATCATACAAACTATGTGATTTTATTGAGATGTTTTTTTCTTGATATGTGGTGAGATGGCAGAGTGGTCGAATGCGGTTGACTCGAAATCAATTGTACCCGTTTCGGGTACCCAGGGTTCAAATCCCTGTCTCACCGCCAATAAACAGAAAGCTCCCGTTAGGGAGTTTTTTGTTTATATGGACGGTAGGGAGTTGAACCCTGGGAAAAGAAGGGTTCGACAAGGACGAAAGGCAGACGAAAGTATGCCGGTGAGGCAAAGCCGAATGAGGACGCAGCGGCGAAGCGCATAGCGTAGCAAATCCCTGTCTCACCGCCAATAAACAGAAAGCTCCCGTTAGGGAGTTTTTTGT
>ERZ1034949.985-NODE-985-length-15107-cov-12.323412_pt1 | contig 15107 bp, 19 predicted proteins | sample MGYA00520590_ERZ1034949 | MGnify/ENA primary metagenome ERZ1034949 (study PRJEB33766, sample SAMN09781752) | gut metagenome | biome: gut microbiome | host: Homo sapiens | place: Madagascar | study: EMG produced TPA metagenomics assembly of the PRJNA485056 data... | reverse complement strand
GTTATTTTTTAGTCTATTATTTGCTTAATTTTTTATATTATAATAATTTTATTTGCTCCTTAATTAGTAACGAACTACTCTAAATTGCTAGCAATAATTACGGTATCTAGCTTAAAATAAAAAAACACCTCAAATGAGGTGTTTAAAGTTCAACATTATTTTACAATATTTACTGCTTGAGGGCCACGTTGACCTTCTTCAATATCATAAGTAACTGCTTGGCCTTCATCTAAAGACTTGAAGCCTTCTCCCTGGATCGCTGAGAAATGTGCAAATACGTCATTTCCATCTTCTCCAGTGATAAATCCAAAACCTTTGTCTGAGTTAAACCATTTTACTGTACCGTTATTCATATATATTTCCTCCTGATACGTATATAATACGTGTTTTGTTGCAATTAATATTACTTTGTAAAAGGAGTTTTTATAGTGTGAATATATCGCTCAGATTACGTTTCAAATTAGATTACTTGTTTAGTATAACACGAATGTAATGGTAACACAAGGCTAACACGATTTAATATAAAGAACTATATTTAAGCATTTAGAAGAGTTAATTGCAGAACGAAAATACAAATACAATACTGATTAAAATTAAATAAAAAAACCACCTTTTGGAGGTGGCCCACAAGGGACGGCGTACTTACATTACGCTTAATAATTATTATCGTATTCCTTGTGTCGACAGTGCGAAATTAATTCGCCTGTAAGTTAATCATAAAGTAACTATCTGCTAAATGCAATAGTTATGCTTAAAAAAATTTAGCTTATTTTTTAAGGCAACCTCATACAAGAATGTTCCGGTATATTTCTCATTTCTCTGTTATCAATCTTGAACGATGTCCATAATCTGTTTGCCAATATATCACTAGCTTGTATCAAATAATTATGTTTAGAATCGCAATAAGACACATTTATTTCTAACTTACCTTTCCAAATAGGTTCATAAAATACACCATAATTAAAATTATGAACACCATTTTTTAGTTCTTCATATACTGATTCCTCAAAATTATAATAGCCATTACTTGCAGTGGCTTGCTCATCCACACAGATACATAGCTTTAAGTCGTCCTCTGGATTCAATAATCCTCTATTTATCAGCAACTTAATTTTTTCTTTGACCAGTCTTTTTAATACATAATCTTTATATCTGTGTATTGATTTTTTATGATCTAAAATATTTGACTGTACCCTTTTGATATCAACTGTTAATCCCATACTATGTTCGTTTTTTAAAACCCTGTATAATTCGTATTTTTCACTTTTATCTAAATAACAAGCTTTTAATTCTTCTCTGTTACCTCGTTTGGTTTGGATTCGTTGAACCACTTTTTTATATTTTCTTTTTGCAATTTCTTTATTATCCTTGCCAATGAATGCGTATCCAGCGTAGACAAAAAATCTATTAGGTGCATTCCTATGCAAGACGCCTGAATCATCAAAAAATAAATGTAATTCTTCCAACAGCCGCTTCTCCGATCATTTGTTATAAATATATGTTAATTTTACATCTTAGCCGTCTTTATAACAATAACTAAAATTGCAGATGTAGCCTAATTATATGTACTGCCCCTCAACGAGGGGCCATTTTTTATCGTTGCGGAATATTTAAATACCAGCGTTTATCATGAAAATCTTGTGCTCCGCCTTTAGTGTTCCCTTCTGGATCATTCGTTGCCCGCATCATTACATAGACTTTCTTATTAGGAAAATTACGCATATTGAAAGATACATGATAACCAACATTTCCAGAAGTATTATAAGCTTGGTTTACATCTGGTCTATAAATTCCATCAGCTCTTACTCGAGCTAATTCTTTTCCAGTATTGTAATCCATAATGAAAATATACTCGTATTTATAGTTAGCAATATGCCATCCTGCTACATGCAAGTTTGCGTTTTCGATTTCTCCGAACTGATCAATGTGGGCGTAATTTGTTCCATCTGTCAGCGTAGGATTTGCAGCACCTGCTCTAGTTGGATCAATGACTGGTTTATCATCTGAAGTAGTTGGATTTTCATCGGTAAATCCATGAGCTAAATCATATGCTAATTTTTCTTTACTTACGCCCATTTCAGAAAGATAACCGTAAGGATCTGTATGATCGCCCCAGATATTTTGTGTTACCCATAAATGCGATTTGATTCCTGGTTGGTTATAAGGAGTGTCTAATGTTAATGGAATACCATATTTCATTGCTGAATCTCTTGCCAATTCAACGTATACTTTATAGTTCTTTTCAAAAGTTGCTTTATCATGTGTGTGTTGTAACTCAATCTGCACAGGACTATTGGCATTAGCATACGAACCAGCACCGTACTGTACATAACCAGGTTGACCGACTTGATAAACAATTCCGCCGTCTCCCACAATATAAGCAGTGTAAGCGCTAGTCCATGAACGTTGCATATACTGCGCTTCATTTCGTCCTGTTGCTGTTTCGTTAGCCGTCTCATGCAGTAAAATGTACTGATTATTTGCTACTTGTGAGCTACCTTCATTTACACCTAAATTAAATTCATTGTTAATAGTGTAGGCAAAAGCATTCGAAGGCAATAAAAAAAGAGCCGTTAACAGGCTCAATGATAAAATGATTTTCTTCTTCATTTGTTTCCTCCTATTTTTTCAAATTATAAGCAGACACACCAGTGATAACGCCTAAAAATGTTGCTACTGCATTGATAGTGAGTACTGTCATGTCTGTTCCATTCCATCCATATGCTTTCCCTAATGTGGCTACTAATACAGATAAAGCAGGCAATACCGTAAGTACTGTCCATTTAATAATTTGATAATATTTATCGGGTAAAATCATTACTTCTCGCCTCCTTTCATTTCCTGAATATCGTGTTCTGCTTCATTCATCCGTCCTTCTAATAGAAAAGTACGTTCAACAATATGGTTATGCTTCTCAACTTTTTTCTCCAATTGCTCAATTCGATAAATGGTCAGTTTATTTGAAAAAACAATGCCTGCAAACGTACCAACTAACGTTCCTGCAATACTTAAAGCAGAAATAATCGCATCAATACTCATCGTTCACCAACTTTCCAACAAAAAAGCATACTCCAGGGAGCATGCCTTAACTTTCTTTATTAATAATTTTGTCTGCTTCTTCCTCTGTAATGCACAACGGAACAAATTGTCGAACTTGATCTGCAGTAAAGCAATCCCAGTCATACATCATTTTGATATCTTCATAGGAATACATATTATTCTCCCCCTTCATTTTTCGATGATTGAAGTTGATCTTTCAATAAATCGATTTCTTTACTGTTTTGAATAGTTGTAAGCATCGTTTTTGAATTGATTTGTGCTAACGAATCAGCTCTTTTTGTTAATTCTTCATTCGCTTGTTTCAATATTTTATTATCATCTTGTAACCCTTCAGATAAATTTTCTAGCAGAGCTAGTTTTTTAGAAAAATCTTGTGTGACAACTTCTTCCCATTTCCGTTCACTCGGATTCCAAAATTGACGATCTAACGGAATATCTGGTAATGGTGGTACCAAGGTATACGGCACTCCTTCTGGAAAATCATCTGGCATGTTTTCCCATACCTTGCAACCTACCGGATAAAGATATTCATACATTGTTTTCATCATTCATTCCCCCTATTAATTTGGCCACGCATCATTTGTAAAATAGCTGACGGTTCCAGAACACTCTTGATTTTCTGGTAAATTTGTAGTAGAAACCATCACAGCAATTCCCGAAGCATTCGCATAAACAGATAATGCAGGATTTCGATTGGTTTTATTCGCCAAAGTTCCACCCCAATCCTTTAGCGAAGTTGGAGTATATCCTTTTGGAAAAGCCATTAAGTTTTTCCATCCAGCAAAATTTGCTGATTTATTTGTAATCGCAAAATTAGCCACTACACTTCGTCCACATCGTTCAAATCTGACTGAACTTTCATTGGTAAAATCTGTTGTATTCGTTGTTTTTACTGTTTTTGAAACAAAACGATCTAAAATTACTGGTACATCATTCACTGTTGGTGTTTGTAAAAAGTTTTTAAAACCATCAACAGACTGATTACCAGATGTTTGTACTAATGCTTCAGCTCCATCAATTGCTCTAAAATGAGTTTTTAAATATTTAGGCACACCATTTTCTTTTAATTGCACAATATCAGACATTAAACTTCGCCTACTTTCTCAAATGTAATATTTGCTATTCCATCTAATTTTGCTTTATCTTCTTTGGACATTAACCCATTAGCGGCCGTCGTAGCTACAGATGTCGTTGTAGCATTTGTTCCAGGATCTCCCTTATCTCCTTTTGGTAATACAAAATTGAATCTAGCCGCAGATGAGGTTCCTACATTTGTAACAGAAGCAGTAGATCCACTAGTAACTGTACCTACAGTAATAGTTGCAGCTTGCCCAGGATCTCCTTTATCCCCTTTAATAGTTTCAGGTTTGCCTTCCACAGCATTCCAATGAGTTTGTGGAAAAACCTGTACACCGCTTTGTTTTACCTTTACGATATCTGTCATTCTCTATACCTCCCCAATTTTTTCAAAAGTAAAATTTGGAATTCTCTCGTTTGTATAGGTTTTAGCTTGATCAACTGCTTCTTGAAATTTTTGGTCGACATATAATTGATTAACACCGCCAGATTCACTTCCGCCTGTAGAACTAATAGTTCCATCTTCTGCAATTGATATATTTACTCCCGCTTTTAAAACTTTTAGGGATTCTAGTTTTTCTTTTAATTCTTCCGTAAAATTAAAATCTGTTTGCTTAATTGCAGATAAAATACCTTCTTCAGTGATTTCTAAGTGTTCACCAACTTTTATGCCCCCTAATTGTTCATTAGTAGCAATTGGTAAAAGATATGTTCCGCCTTCACCATTTACAATCTTTTGAAACATTTCAGCTGTTAAAATACCATCAGTATCTTCACTCGCGTAAGGCAATTCAGTAATCGCATTTTCTAATCCTAAATCAGCTTTCGTTAAAACAACTGCACCATATTTACCATTAACTGAAAGAACTTTTGATTGTCCTGTCATCATTTTTTCTAAACCTAAGACTGCAGAAACATGCGTAATTGGCATAAATTGACGTTGAACTCCTGTGTCGTCTGTTTCCATCATACGTTTAACCTTCACCAATTGATTCACCTTCTTCCTGAACAACAACTGATTTTCTTGTTAATTCTATAGTCATATTGTCATACAGTACGACTTGTACTTGATCACCTAATTGAATTGTTTTTCCAGTGTAGTATTTAAATGTGCCATTTTTTAATTCATTGGAAGGGACGATATCTTTTTTCTTACCATTTATTTCAATACCAATTTTTGTTGCATCAAATACTTTACATGTACCAGTAATCCAATCTGTTTTTCCAGCAATATATGGATTAATAGTCAAAATCTTATCTATTACTACTTCCTCCAGAGTAAATACACGCTGTTCTTTATCATCAATTGTGGCTACAATTAACGCTCCTTCGGATATATTATTTTCAATACTTTCTACTTTTTCTATCTCATGATTCCTAGAAAATAAATCATCTTGTAGAATATCCACTACTTCAATTTCAGCATACTCGATAGTAAATAAGCTTGTTCGTAGTTTTTGATACAAATAATTCATATCGGCAAGCAAACGTTCTGAAATTGAATTGTGTCGTTTTCCTTGAATATCTACTCTCGCATCCATTAATTCCGCAAGCATTGTTCCACCAGGATCAATCGTCTTTAAAATATCCTTGATTGATTCAAACCATGCCAAATAGTCTGATTCTTGTCCTTCTCTCCAATCTTGGAAACTGTGTTCCTGTTCTTGTCTCCAACGTTCAAATTCTTCTTTCCTTTCATTCATCCAGTCCGTAAAATCGCCTTTATTTTCATTAATAAAGTCCGTCATATCCGCAATTAAATCTTCGATTGATTGCCAATAAGAACCCATTTCTCCTTCTGTTTTTGAAACAGCATTAATGACAAAATAAGAGAAGTCTTGAGTTGTTCCAATCAAGTCTTCTCCTTTAAATATAATGAAATTGGCTGTTTGTCGATGTAAACACTGCATGGAATATTTATCAAAAATATAGTTAATTTTCCCTTTTTTAGCATCCACAATTTTTGTTTCTAATTGGACTGGATATTTCCCACCTACAACTGATTCAAAATATACCTTACATTCTGATAAATCGTAGGGAAGACCATTTTCAACTATAGTCGCTTCCATAACCTCTGTATTCTTATTGCCTTGTCGAACTTGAATCATCCCCACATAATTATATGGTTCTGTTGTACTTAAAACGACATTCCATTTACTCATAGAATCACCACCTTAAAATTGGATATAATTTCTTGGATTCTCAAAATCAACAACTGGCTGTGGCCAATAATTTTTCATAATTTGAAAATGTAGATGTTCTCCTGTAGATGGACCAGTTGTTCCCATCAAGCCTATTTGAGCGCCTTTCTGGACTTTTTGTCCAACAGAAACATCAATACGAGACAAATGAGCATAACCTGTCCACTTCCCATTATTATGTTTAATAACCACGTAATTACCATACCAGTCATAATAATTAGCACCAGCCTGAACAACTTCCCCATCTAATGCTGCAAAAACAGGTGTATTAGGATTTCCATTTACAAGATCAATTCCATTATGAAATTCTTGGCCGCCATTTATTGGACTAGTTCTCCATCCACATTCTGAAGTAACTGTCACTGGTTTTTGAATTGGACAAATGAAATTCCCTCCAGGTTCTGGACTAGTTAATCCATGTAATTTGTTATACCAAGATTGGGCATAATCTTGGCGTTCTGGATGTGCAGAAGCTGGGCGTTCGAAGTTCATTTCAAAAGCATACGCTGCACTTTTGGCATCATTAATCGATTTAAATCCTGATACTGTGGTTGGATTTACTTTTCCGAGCCATTGACCGTTGAACATACACCAATCTAATAATTTTACTTGGGCTTCAATACTTCGATAATCTTCTTGAATCCCTGCGGTGTTCATCAAACGCTGAACATACTCTCGTCCGTTCCAAGTTGGTGATCCGACTAACGGATAAGCAGAACCATCCCATTGAACAATCCCATAAGCTGGACCACCAAGTTGTTCTGTATCAGGGTTCATACTTGCTCCAACTTCCCCCTGAATATTTCCTAGAATACCTGCAGCTGCATATTCAGAATAGCCACGAGCTTTCAGCATTGTCCAAATTTTCCATGCTCTTTTTTCAGCTTCCGTCGTCAATTGAGGAGGGATGGTTCCAGGATCACTTCCTCCACTGTTGTTCCCTGTGATTTCTTTTCCGTTGACTGTGAGTTTGCCTTGTACATCTAAGTCTCCAAAATAAATTGCTTTACCATTTCCTAATAAAACTAATCCTTTACCGACTTTAGGAGAAATCAAAATATATTTGCCGTCTCCATTTGTACGAATAACTAAAGAATTATCTTCAATAGGTGTGGGAGTAGAAGCTCCAGGAAAAGGATTACCAGCAGAATCAGTTGTTCCAATTGAACTATTAGAATTCCAAAACTCCATTCCTTTTTTTGTTAACTCCATTATTTTCTTTTTGTTATTCCAAATTTGAAGTAGTCCATTAACTAATTTCAATACATCTCCAGTTTTATTAAAAGAGTTTTGAAAGATATCTGCCTTTATTAATCCTGTTTGAATAAAATTAGCATTGAATATACTATCCAATGTCCAAGCGGAATTAAAAGGACCATTCCAACCATTTTTAGAAAAGGCAATTCCATTTTTGTTCATTCTTAATACTTCTTTTGCCTTGTTTAAATCAGGACTATCCATTATAAAAATATTTGAAGGTTTTTCTTTTGGCCATAAAACTACATAACCGCCTGCATTTCCTTGACCTGCAATCATAGAGGACACATAATCATTAAAACTACTCATATAATTATTCGTAGCATAATCTTTTAATTTATCTTGAATAGTTACAGCTTGTTGTTGATAAAAAGCAACTTGAGTATCCCCAGCTTCCAATTTCAAAACCTTTTCAGATAATGAATCATATTGAACACCACTAACTTTCGATTCAAAATATAGTTTATATTTTCGATGATATATTTTAAACGTATCAAATAACCCATAATTTCTTATCTTAGCGAATTCTTTTCCTTCTTCTGTGTCCGTTAATTTATCGAACTCAACGGTAATAGAAATCTTCGGTTTATCACAGCCTGGATTAATTGTTTTGAAATAATTCTTAGCTATTTTATTTAAACTATTAACATCTTTAACTCCCTGTTCTTCTGTGAATTGAACGTGTTCTGTATATACATCAGAATAATTATTAATATATTCGCTATCTACTGGCGATCCATAAATTCGGCTAGTTGTACCTGTATCACTTTGAGGATCAGCATAAGGAATAATTCTTGTTTTCACGCCTGTCCAATCTAACTTAACTTTTAATCCAGATAAATCTTTTCCATATCGGATTGTTCCAATATTGTCACGGCCTCTTCGTTTTAATAAGGATAGCTTAAATGGCTCACGTTTAATTTCTCCGCCCCAATACTGAAGTAAAGAACCTTGTTCGCCAGCAATACAATTTAAAACATTTCTTGCTTCAAAAGTTGTACTTGATACAGTTGTAATATCAGAATATAGGCGTATATCTGATTTTTTATCCATATTGTTTTCAATAATTGCCATTGCTTCTCGACCAGTTTTAGAGTCTACTTCAGCAAAAGTAACTGCTCGTCTTCCAAGCCGATTTGTACGACTCTGGGCATAAATAGTTACAGTATCTAAAAAAGTATCGATATCTTTATCATCAATAAAAAAGATATGATACTCTTCTTGGTCATTTGGTTTTGCTTTTATTTGATAGTCATTTTCAAAATATTCATCAAATCGAGTGTCTAATGGATACTCCAACTCTAATTCATATTTTCCATTTGCTACTTCATATATTTCACATTTTGTAGTGTCCTTCAAAATCCCTAAACCATTCGTAGAAAAATCTGTCTCGGTAGGACTATATATTCTTGGTATCATACTTTTCTCCACCACCTTGGTATTATCTCAAACGAATGTATGTTATTCGTCCATTTGATTTCATTTTTTCCAGGATATAGAAATGGAAAATCTAAAAATAAAGTGACATGATCTTGATGTTCTAAATTGCCATCTAGCTTTCGATAAGACTCTTCTAGTTTAGAATCTATATATAATTCTCTATCTAATAGTTTCAAATCATATTTGTCATTATTAATATAAAAAGAAGCATCTCCAGAACCACTCAATTTAATAAGCGGTTTTGAAGCATACTTCTCTGGATTAAATAACTCGAAAGCTTTTATCTGTTCAATAGCAAAACGACCACTATAATTTTCTTTGAATGGTCGAAGACTAACTGTAAATTCAAATGGAACTATATTCCCTGTTTTTCTTGTTCCTTTAAATTCTGGCGCTTCGGTTACTATAGCTTGATAGATATATTGTTGATCGTAATAAAAAATAAAATCACTGTAAGAGTTCATATCTAACCATTCAGTAATTCGATCTTCCCATTCCTGCACTAAATCAATCGATGGTGCTTTGTAATAACATTCAATTTTTCTAGTAACGTTTTTGTAATAGGCTTTATCGATAATAATTGAGTCATTGCCTTCACGTTCTCTCAATTCAATTACACGACTAGCTGAAACAGAGGCAGGCCTATTTTGAATATATACGTTAAACTCAGAAGAATAATGTTGATTGATAAAAAATTGTCCTCTTTTAAGTTGCATATAATGTCCCTCCTACTGCATCAGCATCTCGTTTCATTTGTTTCGTCAATTCTGTTTTCATCTTCTTGGCGATTTGTTTAATCATCGAATCAGGTAGATCTCCATAAACATTTAAATGCAAGTGAATTTCATTCACTGCATTTGAAGATGTATTTTGTTTAGCTTGTACCACTGGTTGACTATTAGACCCTGTAACAACTGGTTGAACCGACGGAGTTTTCACTAAATCAGTCATTGTCTGATCCAATTTACTTTTTTCTTTATCAATACCAACGATAATACCTTGAACAATATTTTTACCTACCATATCCCTCATCCATCTAGATGGAGAATGAATACCTAATGCACCCTTAATAGAATCTTTGATACTTCCAGCTATTCCTTTAATAGTCTTTTTCAATGCATTCCATTTTTCTACTACACCATTGATAAGTCCATCAATGATATTCTTACCGATTTCGAATAAATTGATTTCCCTTAATGAATCAAAGATTTCTTTCACCCGATTAATTGCTTTTGAAACACCATTTTTTAGATTAGTCCATGCATTTTCAGCGGAGTTAACAATTCCAGTAACAATATTCCAGAAAGATTCCTTGATGTTATTCCAAGTATTGATCATGGAATTCTTTATAGAAATCCATGTATTGTATGCTATATCTTTAATGTTCTGCCAAGTATCTTTGAAGAACTGTTTAATATTGTTCCAAGTAGTAATAGCATTATATTTTAAATCAATCCAAGTTTGAATAATCCCGAATTTTAATTCAATCCATTTTTGAATAGCAAAATACTTAATGTCAATCCAAAGATTAATAAAAAAGTATTTTACATTAATCCAAATTGATTTAGCTTGACTTACTACTTCATTCCAAATGTTTATCAAAGTAAGTTTGAACCCTGTCCAAATATTGAGTGCAGCAAAATAAATATTTGTAATGTAACTAACAAAAATATTTTTTATAGACTCCCAAATATTTAGAGCACTTTCTTTAATATTATTCCATACACCAATCATGTTGTTTTTTGTTTCTTCCCATCCACCAGAAATCATGGAGGTAATAAACAAAACTGGCGTAAGTATAACATTTTTTAAAATCTCAAAAACATTTTTACCAATCTCAACTAGATTATTCCATAAGGTCTCTAAATAAAAAGTGACATGCAAGAATGCGTTCTTTAAACCTGTAATCAATGGACCAGCAACTTCCATGATAGAACCTTTAATTTCATTCCATTTTTCAGTTGCTGAATCTTTTATGCTCTGCCAAATATCAGAAAACCATTGCTTTGTATTTGACCATGCGTTTTTTACACTATCAACCGCATTCATAGATGTTTCTACTGTTTTATCAAATAAACCTGTTGCTCCATTTTTAATGCCTTGCCAAGTATTTGAAAACCATTCCTTTATTCCAGACCAAGCATCCTTGACACTCTCAACAGCATTTGATGCCATTTCTTTAGCAGAATTCCAAGTATCAATTCCCCAATCTTTTATATTCTTTAATACACCAAGTACGGAATCTTTTACATCATTCCAAACGGATATAACTTTGTTTCTAACCTCTTCGTTGGTTGCCATAAAATAGCCAAATACAGCAATCGCTCCAACAACGGCTCCAACAATCAAAACAAACGGATTTGCGGCGGCTATAGCCCCCATAATTTTTATTGAATTTCCAACACCGATTATGGCATTCTTAAAATTATTGAAGCTTTTTATAATTGCTGGTATTCCTTTAAGTTGAAACATAAATGCCCCAAAAGCGGTAGCTGCTGGAACAAGAAATGGCAGCATAAATTTCAAAGCAGAACCAAATTTTTGAACTGCATTAAATAAATCACCTAAAAATGATACTGCTGTAGGAATATTTGCAGCAATTACTTTCAAAAAAGATTCCATGGAACTTCCAACTTTATCAATAATCCCCTTAAATCCACCTAAATCAGCATCCACTAGGGCTTTATTTAATCCTTCTATTACTTCGCCAACACCACGAGTAACAGCTGTTTTGGCATTCTGGATAGAGGTTTTAATCCCTTTAGTTGAATCTTTTGCAATTTGATTTAATGATTTAAGTCCTCCGCCACCTTTAGTATCCATTTCTATTAATTGATTTTGGAACTCTTCAACAGAAATCTTACCTTGAGACAACCCTTCTTTAAGCTCTCCCATTGTAATTCCCATCTTTTTAGCGATAGCAGATAGAGTAGGACCAAGTTGAGCATTAATCATTGAATTCCAAGTTTGTGCGTCTACTTTTCCATTTGAGAAACTTTGAGATAGCTGAATAACAGCTTCATTTACTTGATCAGTTGAACCACCAAACCCGAGAATCCCATCATTTAATGCTTTAAATATTTGAGTCGAACGAGTCAAGTTCCCAGTAGAAGAAGCAAGAAGTTGTACATGACTTATCGCATCATTCAAAGCGGTAGGAAGTCCTTGAATACCTTGAGATAAAAGCCCATTTTTTCCGATATTCTTCATAATTTCAGAGTTGCTGAATCCCATGTTTTGGAAATTTCGTAGAGCATTATTCATCGTATCTACTCGATCAATTGCTCCACTTACGGAACCTTTAATTAGATCAAAACCAGCTCCAACAATTCTAGTCACTCCACTGGCTAGAAAGCTACCAGCAAATATTTTCCAAATACTACCTAATGAACTGCCACTTTTTCTACTCGTTCTTTCGATAGTTCCATCAAAAGAACCTAGCTTTTTGATAGCATTATTCATACCAGCAGTAAAACCTGATTCATCTAATATCATCTTCAGAATTAGGTCATCGTTATTCAAAGTATCACCTCCTAAAATTGGGTGAAGTTATCGTAGTACTCAACATCCTCATGCTCTTTTACTGCATCTCGAAAAGCAAAAAGACGCATTAACTCATCAAAGTCAGTACGTTCAATTTCTGGTAACGTCCAACCTGCTTCGAGTAATTGCGTCTTTAAATCTAATTCTCGATAAGTAATCGAATGTTTAAAAGAAGGATATTTTAGAGCTTCGCTTACTTTTTTTTCGTCTCCGTATAAGTTTCATCAAATCCTGCGGTAACAGATTTTAATAACTTTCCTGTCAATGGAGCAATTTCTCGAGCATCAATCCCTTGACAATAATCTTCACCAGTAAATTGTCCTTCAAACAAAGTATCTGCAATAAATGAATAAGCTCGACTTAAAGCTTCTGACACTGATTTTTTGTCTACAGCATTTTGCATTACTTCCATCACTTCTGCCGCTTCTTCTACAACTGGACCTGGTAGAAATTCAGCAGATTTGAATTGCACTTGTTTATATTTCCCATCTTCATTTTTTTTCATTAATTTAATTGTAGTTTGATATTTAGACATTATTTTTTACCTCCTGTAAGTTCTTCTTGTTCTGCTTCTTCAATTGGAATTGCTACTTTTGTAAACCAGTTTTCGATCATTGTTTGATCAACGCCTTCATCATCTTCATCAACTGAGTACATATATCCAAGTCCTGGTACATCTACAAATGAACCCTTCCAAGTTGGATGAGTAAAACTTACTTTACTTCCTTCAATAGTTGAAGTTTCATCTGAATCTAAAGCAAACTGCCCTTTATAAAAGACTGTATAACGATATTTTCCATTCGACTTTTTACGCCGATATGCAAAAGCCCCATCTTGGGCAATATCTTCTCCAGAGCGCAACGCACCACCTTTGACAAGTTTTCCTCCAGTGATTGCTGTTAAAACTTTATGACTATACCCATTTGCTTCTAATTCAACTTCTGCACCACCAAACGCAGTGAATTGATCTTGAACAACTGAATCACCATAGTCTTGTGTTGTTTCATAATTAGCTGTAGGTTTGATACTAACTGCTGTTCCCATCGTCATTGCAGTATCATATACTGGAAGTTCTCCTGTCTCATCTTTCAAAGGAAACCAAGTAGGTTTTTCAACAGAAATAATTCCAGTTTTACTTCTTTTTTCTCCCATTTATTTTTCACTCCATTCAATATATTGTGGAAATCCTAATGTAAAGCGAATGTGTTGAACACCATCTGTTTCATCAGGTAAATAGTTTTCTGGAAATAGTGTTTGACTATCAATTGTAATCGTATTAAAAAAAGCCCCACAGCGTGAGACTAATTCATTCACTAATTTTTTATCGGATTTATTATCAATCAATGCAATATCAATTAAGAAAGAAACATTTTGAACATCAATCCCTACATTTTCAGTCCCAGATTCCATTACGGATAATACAAAGTAAAAATCTTTAGTTGACTGCATAACTGAATCAAGATATATTGTCCCATCTGGATATATTTCTTTTAATTTACTACTGATTTCAGCAATGATTTTATCTTTCATGTTACTTTCCTTTCTTAACGATTTTTATTGCCATTTGTTTAAATCTTCGAGGAATATAAGACATATTTGCAAGATTCGTTGCACGGGTCAACATAAACCTTCCTTTTACAAATCCACCATTTTTAGTCCTGTGTCCTTCTTCCACATACTTAAAGTAATGTTCATTATTTATAACTGCTCCAACAATACGACCAGTTGAAAGCTTCCTAGCTTTTACTACTCGATAACCACGTCTTAAATCACCTGATTTTACAGGAGTTAAAGGTTTAGCTAGGCTAACAACTTTATTCATCGAATCATTTACAAAAGATATTCCTTCTTTTTGAGCAATTACAGTCATATTTTTAAAATTTTCAATGATCTTTTCTGCATTAGATTCATATTTGAGATCACCCATTTTTTTCACTTCCTATCAAATTTACTTCACAATGACTAGGATAGTAAAAAGGCTTAGTAGCAAATAGAGAAAAAATTAAGCCACTGGCCTTTTGAGTTATTGTTATTCTATCTCCTTTTTTGAGTTTAATCTTAGGATGAATAAATAATTTATATGTGTCAGTCGAAACATTTACCATTTCTCCATCTTCTATGACTGCTAGTCCATCGATTTGACCTTGTGAAAGAGCGCAAGAGATAGGATTATCATATACTTTTTTATAATCTTGAATAGTAATATTTGTATTAGAATCTTCAATGTCCATTAGTCTTTCGATAATACAACTATCTTCGTAAGTAGTTTCTAAAATATCTGCTTCATTCATTAAAAAAACTCCAATCCTCCACAACCAATAACCCTTCGTATCAAATCGCCATATCCTAGAAGTAACTCACTAACAGCATTCGCTGTTGACGCATAACTAATCGTTGTATCGCCACGTCTAACTGAAGATACTTTTTTTTCTGATTCATTTTTTATTATTTGATACAACACTTCACTAATCACGCTTTTTAACTTTTCCCATGAAACATCAGTTTTACAACTATTGTATGATTCAATTT
>ERZ1034949.984-NODE-984-length-15120-cov-58.841686_pt1 | contig 15120 bp, 19 predicted proteins | sample MGYA00520590_ERZ1034949 | MGnify/ENA primary metagenome ERZ1034949 (study PRJEB33766, sample SAMN09781752) | gut metagenome | biome: gut microbiome | host: Homo sapiens | place: Madagascar | study: EMG produced TPA metagenomics assembly of the PRJNA485056 data... | reverse complement strand
CTGGCAGCCTGAGTTCACAGATAAAACACTCTCCAGGAAACCCGGGGCGGTTCAGTTAATCCAGATATGACAGCATTATGGGCTGAAAAACAGGCTGCTATTGAAAATGGTGATCTGACGGTTGAAGAGTTTATTAATGAGCTTTACAGCGAACTGAGCGGCATGATTACAGATGTTGACCTGGGCGAGATGAAGATTGAAGCAGCAGCGCCAGCAGGCCAATCTCAACGCCTGAATGCTCCCTGCCCTTCCTGTGGTAAGCAGATTGCTATCAGGCCAAAAGGTTATTTCTGTACAGGATGTGAATTTAAAATCTGGAAGAACTTCTCTGGCAAGGAGCTTTCTGACAAGCAAGTAGAAACCTTGCTAACAAAAGGTATTACAGGAGAGTTAAAAGGGTTTGTTAGTTCCAGGACGAATAAAGAATTTTCGGCTAAAGTTAAATTGCTTGATAAAGCAACAGGAAAATTAGGGTTTGAATTTACCCCCAAAAAGTAGCAATAGTTGATTATCCCTTGTTCTCCATATAACATCCAATAGCACGTCTGAAGCATCCGATTAACCAGGGGTGGTTTGTCAGTCTTCAGATTGTGCCGTTAGCATGAAAAGGAGAATATGACAAAAATGAAACTTTTTGATGTGAGGAAATAAAGCTAAGGCTGAAAAAACAGCCTTAGCTTTTGTTGTATTAAATATCTTATCTGTTATACAGGTTGTACGATAACATCTGGCGATGGTTGCAATATAGCATTTACAGCATCAGTGATTGGGGTTTCTTTATTGCAAAGCGCAGTCAGATACATGACGGCTGCTGAAGCCTGATTCAAAGTTATTGCTGAATCTGGATTATCCATTCTTTTGACCATTTCCATGACAATATCTTTTTCGGTTAAACCGTTAGCTATTGCGCGTTGTAATGCCTTGCGTTCTTTACGAAATGCACCTTGTTGGGTTAATGTTTTTGTCATAAATCCCCCTTTTATTGGTTGACATATGGGTGTGATTGTGATTTCGAGAAACAGGCTATCAGATGTTTTTGTATAGCTCAATAGCTTGCTTTTTTTATTCATCACTATTGTCAATAAGAATAATGTAATTATTTGTATTTTTTGTAATTTTATTTATGATCATTTAATGCGTTGATTACCAGAAAGTTTCGCCGGAAACGCGATGTGCGGCCGGGTTTGAGGCTAACTGATCTGATAAAATTTAGTGACTTACCACTGAATAATAGGGAGAGTTTAATATGTCTTGGAAACAAAAAGTTGCACGAGGATTTGGGGATATTGATTGTATTTTTGCCGTGCACCCGCTTGATCATAAGGATGCCCAGGAAGCCATGAGTGCGGCAAAGGCAGCAGGAGCAACCTTCCAAGATTTTGAAAAGGAAATGGTCTGGCACATTTACCAGAAAATGCCAAATTCGCCTGGGCTGCACAGCCATATCAAGGAACAGGTAGCTACAGCCAAACAAATGTGGCAGTGACATACAAGGCCGCATATGCGGCCTTTTTACTGCCTCTCATAATGTCAAAAAGGTTTTGTTTTTTATTGAAAAACCAGCATAATTCACAATGGAAGGAACATTGGAGCGAGAAGACCGATAGTTCGATCAGCCTGACGTATCAACAGATTCAGAAGACCGAAAGAACCGTCCGACAGTTGGGTGAGATTCCCTCTGACAACAAAAAACAACCGACCTTAATTGCCCAGAAAATCAAGGAAACGAGTATGAAGAAATCAACCTTCAATCTAAACTTTGTGGTTAGCTGGGCTGTTGTTCTGTCGGTTTTCGTTGGCGCTGGAGGCGCACAGTATATCTGTGCTCGATCCAATGTTTCTTCGTAGTGGTTCGCTGCTGATAGCACTTTTTGTTAAAAAAAACATAATGAATAGTGTACTATTCACCGTGACAACAGCTTCCTCCAGACTTTATGTCGTAAGAGTGGAAGCTTTTTTTTTGACTTTTTGATAGGGTTGTTGAATTGTCAGATCTCATTCCATACCAAAAACCTTACCAGTCAAGTACCGACTTGTGTCAGAAGCTGCAACGGGATGGTTTAGTTATCACTGATGTTGGTAATGCGCGGAAAGTGCTTGAGAGATGTAGCTACTATCGATTTAAAGCCTATCTGATTCCTTTTCGTGATGAAACTACTCGCAGATATTATTCGGATGCAACTTTTGATAAAGTGCATGAGCTATATCTGTTTGATCAGGATTTACGGCTGTTGGTTTTTAAGTTGATTCAAAAAATCGAAATTGCCGTGCGTAGTTCTTTTGATTATTGGGTTACTGGAATAAATAAAAACTCTTTCTGGTATCTGGATTCGTCATTATTTAATAATAGTGATAATCATATCAAAACTGTTTCTAATGTTAGTGCCTCATTCAGGAAATCAAAAGAAGAGTTCGCAAAACATTATAAAGAAAAGTATTTTAATGAATACTGTCCATTTCATCGTGGATTGCCTCCTGGTTGGGTGTCAATTGAGTTATTAACCTTCGGTAATTTAAAAAGTCTGTTAGAGGCCTTTAACTCTGAAGCTATTGAAAGTTTGAAACTGGACAGATATGCGTCCAGAATTGCAGGTGCAAAAGACTACGCAACGCTTTTAAACTGGTTAACTGTCATTCATACAGTGCGGAATGATTGCTGTCACCACACCCGACTATTTAACAGAAACAGGCTTGCACCGAAGTTGGTGAAGAATTTACTTAATCCTGAAATTTCGCTTGTGAAAATGAATGGCACAAACCAGGATCAGTGTAACCGTATATACACATCTCTTGCCGTTATTCAGAATATGTTAAGCGCATTCGGGTTTGAAAAGTTTGGAGAAGATATTCAGGCACTTTTCGACAAATATCCGGTATCTAAATTATTCTATGCATCAATGGGATTTCCTGAACGCTGGAATGAGGAACGGTTATTTTTTTAATATAAGTAGGTTTATTTACCATATGAGGCCGCTAATGCGGCCTTTTTTACGCTTCTCTCGTTTAATTCCCCGCCTCACCCTGGACGTTGCGGTCATTTTGTCCAGCATAGTGAAAATCAGAACTGAGCTATCACGACTCTAGTCTTTCCTTCGGTATCTTTCCCCTCAAGATCGTCTATCACACCTTTAGGGTTAGTCACCCAACCTTCAGGGTCATATACAAAGCATACTAGCGTCTCACAGTCAGGATGTGCACGGTAACGGGCCATATCAATGAGCAGTTCCTCTCCAATTTTATTTGCTCCTAGAGAGCGGCGAGTTTTCTTCACTTCAATGACAATCTTCTCTTTCTTCAAAAGAAAATCCTGTCTGGATGATGAACCTGCGAAGCTAGGTGAATTTTCTTCAGGTCTGACATCATCAAAATGCAGCAGCAGAAGAGCATGAACAAGATCCTGTACATCATACTCGTCATTAATCTCAAGCGGCGTTCTGTCATTGTATCGTTGCTTTAATTGACGACAAAAAGCTGGAAATTTATTGAGTATATTTATAATCAAATCCAGTTCTGCATGTTTTGTTGCTATAGTAGATGCCGTGCCGGAGTAAGTTAAATCGTCTCTGGCTGCATCAAAAATGGGTTTGTAATGCCTAACCAATCCCTGATAATTACTAGACCAAGCAATCCTTTGTGTATCATTAAAATCTTTGTAGTAATCAGATTCCTTTCCATAACTGTCTTCAAGTAACTTTTTTGCTCTTACAATCCAGTTATTAGCTTTAGCCGAATCAACATATTCTTCTCTTCTGTGGCTGAACACATTTGTTCCTATATATTTTGTCGACATGACAGAATTGTACTCTTGTTCAAGCACTTCAAATCTTTCAGCTAAGGTCTTCTTCGTCATAGTGCAATCCAAACTATATGCTAATAATATCTGTGAATTTTAATATTCTACCATGTCTGGCTTTCTTCCGTTCACATTGGACATTCAGGTTATTTTGGAGGCTGCGCTCCTCCAAGCCAGTTACCTCGGTTCAACGAGCGCCAACTCCATAAACCTTTGAAAAACCGCCCACCAAGGCGGTTTTTTCGTTCAGCCAGACGACACATTCTACGAGAGAATCAAGCAATACCTAGCTGTTGCTTTCTTTTAATTATTTCATTTATGTATACGCCCCACCCCATCGTTGTCAAACTACTAATAATATTTTTATTCGACCTTATATAAGTGAATGAAGATATATTATCATAATAAAAAGAGCAAAAGAAAACGAGCCTCAAAAAATGATAATCAGATAAGTTAATCACCCATTCGTAATACTTTGATGCAATATTTGCACTTACTTCATCCTCGGATGACTCATCAATCATCTTGATCAAAATATAAAATGCCCTTACAACTGGAAAGATGGTTTCTTTAAACCCGTGGGAATTAATATAAGAATGGTCGTTAGTATTAAAAAAAACATCTTCAACATAAGTAATGACATCTTTTACATCTGCATCAGAACCTCCAGGCAAAGCGAGCTTAAAATTAGCCGCTAAATCTCTTTGGTAAGAGATCATTCCATAAAACCTATCATCAAACCTTTTATTTAACTCTCTTTTCTCTGAGTTCTCATACTGTTTTTGCTGGTAAATGGTGGTGATTATCAATATCACAACCGTGATAAAACTAAGTATCGGATTTAATACGCCACCAACAAAATCACCGAATTGCCCCCATACTTCAGGACTTTTAGACAAGTGAAAATCAAGACTGGCTTTAAACCATAAAAAATATACAGCAAAAACACTAAAAAAGGCCAGTGAAGCCAGTATAAAAACAACTAACCACAAGCGCTTACTCATGGCTTACTTGCACCTAATATCATGTACTTAACTATGTCCCCTGACGTATTACGCTTAGCATTGGCTGTTATTTTTAATCTCGTTATTAACTCATCAGCAACAGCGTTGTTATCGTGAAGATTCTCGGACATAAGCCTCTTTATTGACGCCTTTACCTTACTATAGGGACCGGAGAAACTAAATGGTATAGTAACTGAATCGCCATCAGCAAGAAGTCGCCCGTTCCCTGTGAAAGAATTAAATCTTGTAACGATAGCATCTATTTCAATAGAGTTACTATCCGTAGTTAGATTAAAAAGATTGCTTGCAGTATTTTCATTTATTTCAAAAAGCTTAAAATTCCTCAACTTCGTCTTTCTTTTCAAAACAACAGGGTATTTGTTAGAACGGGAAATTTTATGCATATCTTTCACTCGTTCAGAAATCCTATCTATTACTTTGTTTTCTATTTTTTCCATTTTAGATAATACTTTTTCAGCCTTCTTGGTTAAAGCTGGGGGTTCAACATACATAGCTTCACAAATAAAGTACGTTATTAACTCAGATAAAACAGAATTACCTATTCTTTTTAAGTTGGCACTTTTCACAGGGTCTGAAATAACAAGCTTAAAATCTTGCTTATATGACCCAATACAAGCTCCCATTAGCTTTGCCCTAACATTATCAGAATAGCTCATTTTTGATGGTACTTCATTAGACAAAATACAATCAGTGGTAATAGCAATGGCACCTGAAAACCCCGTCATGGTTTCCAGTCCGTACTCCATATCAACCAAGTTAGCTCCAGACTCTATCTTTAGCTCGAAATCCACATCAGTGACTGCCATTGAAATTCCTTATAAATACATTAACTTCATTAAGTTACAACAGAATTTTTATTGCCTTGATAATACTACCAGAATAACTTACCTTCCAGAACGTTAACAAACGTAACCGTAAAAATCGGTAGTAAAGTTAGCATCACATGGCCACTGATAGATGTGAGCATAAGATAGTTACACACCTGAGGGGAGGCGGGAAGTGATGAGTCCTTCTGTGCCCGTGCCAGAAAAACAACTGACAGTGGATTTGAGGCGTTTCTTGGCGCGGAAACCACAGACGAAGGTGAATCAGAAGACAATGATGATTCCGCTTTTGAACTGCTCTGTAAAATTCGTACAGGAGAAACACTGACGACAAAAGAAGTTATTGTTAATGAGAAGAAAACAACACCGCCGCCGTTATTCACCGAAGCCTCCTTGCTTGCTGCGCTTGTTCGTGTCGCGGATTTTGTCACTGATCCAACGATTAAAAAATTGTTGAAGGATAAGGATAAAGACAAAAAAGATGAACATGGCGGTATTGGTACGCCAGCTACCCGCGCTGCCATTCTGGAAACGCTGAAGAAGAGAAACTATATCACGCTCGAAAAAGGGAAACTTATTCCTACTGATACCGGATATGCGCTTATTGATGCCCTGCCTGGTATAGCGGTTAATCCTGATATGACAGCATTATGGTCTGAAAAGCAGACTGCCATAGAAAATGGCGACCTGACGGTTGAACAGTTTATTAATGAGCTGTACGGTGAACTGACAGGCATGATTTCTGATGTTGACCTGGGCGAGATGAAGATTGAACCCGCTGCGCCAGCAGGGCAGTTTCAACGCCTGGACTCTCCCTGCCCTTCCTGTGGTAAACATATTGTTATCAGGCCGAAAGGTTATTTCTGTACCGGATGTGAATTTAAAATCTGGAGTGAGTTTTCTGGTAAGAAAATCACCCAGGCACAGGCCGGAAAACTGGTTAAATCAGGGAAAACCGATTTGATTAAGGGATTTAAAAAGAAAAGTGGTGGAACGTATGATACAGTTCTTGTCCTTGAGGATAAGAAAACAGGGAAGCTGGGTTTTCCGGCAAGGGCTAAGAAGTGAAAACAAAGCAGGAATGGCTTTTTCAGTTAAGAAAATGTACATCAAGAGATACTCTTGAAAAAGTTATTGAGATTAACCGTTACAAGCTGCCTTTATCAGAATCAGAGGCATTTTATTCTGCCGCAGATCACCGCCGTGCAGAACTGGTGATGAATAAACTTTATGATAAGGTTCCTTCCGGCGTATGGAAGTACGTCCATTAAACAAGAGGATTAATTATGAGCGAACTGACTAAAGAAGATGAATACGGCATTATCAGCCGGACTATGATGAATATTCGTTCATTGCGTGTGTTTGCCCGTGAGATTGATTTTGAGCAGTTGCTCGAAATGCAGGAAAAGCTCAACGTTGTTATTGAAGAACGTCGTGAAGATGCTGAACGTGAAGCGGCTGAACGAGCAGAGCGTGAACGGAAACGTCAGGAACTGCTTCAGTTAATCGCCGGAGAGGGTTTCTCACCGGAAGAACTGCTTGGTCTGTCCGAAGAAGCACCAAAATCACGTAAAAAAACGTTACCAAAAGCGCCCCCCAAGTATCAGTTTGAAGAAAATGGTGAAACTAAATACTGGTCTGGTCGTGGACGTGCGCCAAAACCGATTGCTGAAGCACTGGCTGGCGGTCGCTCCCTTGATGAGTTTCTCATAGAGAAATGATTCTACAGCCCTCCTTTTCTCTGGAGGGCGTTATCCTTTATAATTCTATGGGGAAATATGTCGTCACGTATAAGCAAAGTTTAGGGGGGATGAAATTTTTTATTTCAAAGAAGGATAAAGATAGCACAATTGCTAAAAACGACACTGTTTCCCCTGTTAACAATTTCTTTGTCGTTTTCACTCTTGTATCTTCCTTGGTTTACTCTGTCAGAATATGTTTTTCCATGATATCTCATTCTAGTAATGTTATTGAGATGTATTTTTTCGTGATGTTTGCAGTATTACTGGCTGTTTTCAGTTTTGTAAGGGCTTTGTTGAATAAATTGAACTTTTAGGTGACTGGCGGATCTGATCACTAAATTCTAAATTCGTTTCAACATCAGGTCTCTATGGCAAAGCAAAAGTTTAAAATCAACAACTGGCCTGCCTACAACAAAGCACTCAGACAACGCGGCTCCCTGACGGTCTGGCTTGATGAGTCAGCCATTCTACAGACTATAAAATCCCTGGTGAAGCGCAAGGTTCTGATTGATGCTGATAGCATTCATCGACACGTAAAAACACCTGTTTTTCACTCCCAAAAGTCGGCAATTGTGCTCAGTTCTTTGGCAAAAAATGTCTCCCTGCCGCCAGTTCACTGCTGATGAAATCCGAAAAGGCCCGAACTTTTGGGGAAAGATGTCGGTTTGAAGGCCAGATCAGCGTCATCGCCCCCAGCGGCAACATAAAGTCGGTCAGGATAGGAATCAGTAATCCTTGTTGGAATGCTTGCTCAGCAACATATACCGGAAGATGCGCCACACCCAATCCATCCACTGCGGCGCGTAATCCCGCATGAGTATTATTGAAAATCAAATTACGTGGCAAATCCAGATTTTCATAGGGTTTTCTAAATGACCAGGCGGCAATACGCCCACTGGACGGATACTTGAAATGAATACAATGGTGATTTAACAGGTCGGCTGGCGTATCGGGTAAGCCATGTGCATTGATGTAGGCTGGGTTCGCGCATACCACAAAATATTGCTCGCCTAATTTCCTGCCAACCAGCCTGCTGTCCGCGAGCTCCCCACTGCGAACAGCAACGTCGATGCCTTCAGCAATCAGATCAACCACTCGATCTTCAAAATCAATATCCAGTTGAACATCGGGAAACTGCGCTAAAAATTTCGGGAGCAGGGGCATCAACAGCGAATGACCAAATATATGCGGCACGCTGACGTGCAGTTTTCCTCTTGGCGAGGAGCGAGTCTCTGCAATCAGCGCTTTGGTGTTGCGAACCTCATCCAGAATGAATTTGCACCGCTCATACAAAAAGAGCCCTTCTTTTGTTAAGCCAATACTGCGAGTGGTTCGATGAAACAGGCGTATCCCAAGCTCGTTTTCCAGCCGGGCGACACTCTTGGCAATCGCCGACGGTGAAACACCAAGCACGCGGGCGGCAGCGGCATAACTGTTGAGTTCCACCGCATGTACAAAGGCCTTGATGCTCCGAAAGTTTTCCATCCCAACTCCATATTGATGACTTTTTCTCCTCAGTGTAAGTATGCTGACTTATATTTACAATAGAAAATTCCCATCTTAGTCTTATCTCATACTGGTGTAGGGAAAATTGATAAATCATATTTTTACATGGCTTATTATCCTAAAAGATATAACACTCTTATAGAATTTAATGTACCTCATGATGAATATTGGTATTCTTTATAATATTAACTTTTATATGGAGAAGTGTAGTGAGTGAAGTGATTCATACTCTTGCTGGTGATATTTTCTATGAAAAGTCATTATATATTTATTTTGCTGGTTCAATCAGGGCGGGAAGAGATGATGTTCCCACTTATGCAAAACTGATTAATAAACTGCAAAAATATGGAAAAGTACTCACCGAGCATGTCGGTAACTACCAATTATCCGTTGAGGGACAGTCATTTTTAAGTGATAAATTAATTCACGACAGGGACTTATATTGGCTGAGAAATTCGCAGATAGTGGTTGCTGAAGTTACTACACCGAGCCTGGGTGTCGGCTATGAAATAGCCTCTGCCGTTAACTGGCGCATTCCGGTAATTACGCTGTATAAGCGTGGAGAGAAGTCAGTTTCAGCAATGATTTCAGGCTGTGATGGCTGTCGCCATTTCGAATATGAAAGTATTGAAGAAGCATATCATATTATCGAAAAAGAAATGGCGAAATTAGGCTATGAGGCACGTTATGTATCGTAATATCACTGAAGCATTGGTAAATACACTGAATAATATTTTGAACAACGGTATATGCGTAGGATCGCGTGATCAGGAACAAATGGAAGTTCTATCGACGTTGACTAAAATACAATATCCCACTGAGCGCTTCTTGGTATTGCCTTATCGTAATAACAATGTATTCGCCCAAGTGGCTGAAACATTATGGGTACTTTCCGGACGAAATGATCTGGCCTTTTTAAGTTATTACCTGCCTCGTGCAGAAGATTTCTCTGATGACAAGTTAACCTGGCGAGCTGCTTATGGGCCACGGTTACGTAACTGGAAAGGCAAGGTTGATCAGCTACAAGAGGTCGTAAAACGTTTCAAAGAAGATCCTCTTACCAAGCGTGCGGTGATGATTATTTTCGATCCTGAAAGCGATTACCAGCAGACCAAAGACGTGCCTTGTAATAACTGGCTGCATTTTATCCAGCGCGATGGCTATGTTGATTTGCATGTTACAGTACGCGCTAATGACGCTATTTGGGGATTCAGTGGCATCAATTTCTTTGAATGGAGCGTGTTACACGAGATTATAGCAAATACACTGGGATGGAAAGTGGGTAAGCTGTCATGGTATGTCGGCACCTTCCATATTTATTCCCGTCACTATGCTACGGCGAAGAAAATTGCCGGTTTAAACCGCCCGCTCAGCTTGTACGAATGCAAAATTAAACCCACGTCTATCACTATAGGGATTGATGAGATGGATGAAGTGTTAGAGCAGGTCTTTGAAGCCGAACGGTGCGCAAGGGCAGGTCAGTTCAACAAGGCAACGGAAATAGAAGAACGAATTCAGGATCCGTTCTTCAGAAACGCCACCATATTAATGAAAATTTATAGCGCATTAAAGCTGAATGTGGAGCGGGATATCATTAATGACTATCTTCATGATCTTGGCAAAACGGATTTTCGTATCGCAGCTCTGGAGTATTTAAGTCGCAAATGGAAATCACAAGACACACTGGAAAGAATTAGAAGTATCTCACCAGATTTTTTCCAGTCATTTACTAATATGAAAAACTCTGTTACCAGTAGTCTAACGGCATAGTTCTGAAAGGTCTCTGTGTGGAAAATATATTTAAAGTATCTATACCCAATATAAATCGGTCCAAACTCTTCGTAACGTCCACCATTCTCAATGCAACGGGAAGTGGTTTGATAATGGCCTTTATGATGATCTATTTTGATCGGACTACGACGCTCAGCTTGTCTGTTATTGGATTATCAATTTCCATTGGGCGTACTCTGTCCTCTATAGTGCCCATATTAATTGGCCAATTACTGGATAAATTAGGCCCAAAGAAATTATCAATCTATGGTGATTTTATCAGTGGTATGGGTTTTATTATGTGTTTTTTCGCCAGAGATCCTATAACTATCATACTGACACAGTTTCTCACACAAACAGGGGTTCATATTTTTTGGACATGTAATCGAGGGTTGGTGTCATTAGCCTCAGGCAACAGTGGCACAAAAACCTGGTTCGGATTAATTGCTTCTATACGTAATATTGGACTAGGCTTAGGCACCTTTTTTACATCACTGGCACTGGAAATTAATTCGGATGAAAGTTTGCACTTGGTTATTATTGCCTCCGCATTACTGTTCTTTTTGTCCTGCTTGGCATTGTTGATATGGCAACCTACAAGCACGGAGGAAGAAACAGTTGATGCCGGAGAAACAGAGAGGCACAGTTTAAAATGGGTTTTTGCTGACACAACCTATCGTCGACTCCTTATCGTCAATTTGGGTTTGGTGCTGGCAGCAATGGTGATCCCACTTGCTATCGTGGTGTATGTCACAGAGCAACTTGGCCTTTCCCCCTTTTTCTCGGGAAGTCTGGTGATTCTCAATACAGTGATTGTGGCAGGCTTAAACACACACGTTGCCTCATGGACTAAAAATCATGATCCGGTAAAAAATATTAAATGGTCGTATTTTTTTAACATTTTCTCCTTTGTGCTTTTCTGGATGGCCAGTATCACTTTTGAAAATAAACTGGTGACCTACTCAATATTAATTATTGCAATGCTGATTTATAGCCTGGCGGAAATTCTCTCTACTCCTGCTGCCAATATGCTGTGTATTGATTTAGCTCCCAGAAAAAACAATGGGAGTTATATGGCAGCATTTCAGATGACCTGGTCCGTGGGTATGACTTTATCACCAGCGATATTCGGTTACTTACTTGATTTAAATAAACACTCGACATGGGCTGTTCTTCTGCTGCTCACCATTTTGATTTTTAGCGTTGGTTTCAGAAAATTAAAAGAGGATAAATAAATGAACGCTGCAAATTTTAAGCCAAATAAAAGCATTCTGGTAATAGAGCCAATCGGTATGGGGGGAGAGTTGCTACTGAAAGCTATTCGCGCACTGGGCTATCATGCGGTTATCGCTACGACAGAATATGTTTATAATACCATGCTGAACAATTACAAATCCATGATTGATGAGGCGATATTCGTAGATTTTTCGGCAAGAGAGCTCGCGATTGAAACGCTGGTCGATGAATCAAGGCGCAAAGGCGTGGCAGGCGTTGTGGTAGCCTGGGAATTTTTAACGGATATTGCCGCCGAGGTGGCGCAGCGGCTTAATCTCTGTGGTCCGGATGCATCGTTATCACATGCACGACGAAACAAATATGTTATGTATCGCACACTCTCGCAGGCGCAATGCCCGCTACCAGTGTTGCAGGCGGTGTTAACGAATGTGGATAAAATCAATCAATTACCGCTTGAAGAACTAACGTATCCACTGGTGGTGAAGCCCGCTGAAAATTCGGCGTCATTTGGAGTTTCCGTTTTAGAGGACAGTAAAGACCTGGTGCAGGCTTGTCAGGATGCTGCCCAATGGACCCATGAATTCCCGCATGGCATTCCCTTCAGCAACGAAATTCTTATACAGGAATATATTCCTGGTCAGGAGTTTAGTGTTGAAGGGATTTCCGTTTCTGGCCAATATTTGCCCTGGGGCGTAACAATGAAATTCACCACGTCTGGCAAAGCACGTGCAGAAACCGGGCATATTTTCCCGGCTCCCATTGATACGTGTTTACGTGATGAAATTCTCGCAGTAGCAAAACAGGCCGTTATAGCCCTCGGTATTACTAACGGCATTAGCCACACCGAAATTAAGTTAGATCAGCAGGGTAAACCTCGCGTGATTGAAAGTGGCCCAAGACCTGCAGGCGACTATATTCCGCGCCTGGTTGAACTCGCCACAGAAGAAAATCCTTTGGTCATTTATGCCAGGCAGGCTGTGGGCGATCTGCAAGCAGACTTCATGCCTGCCGCACCTAAACGTTATTCTGCGGTGCAATTTATTCGCCCGGATGTGGAAGGAACATTTAAATCACTCGCCATTCCCTCAGGACTCAGGAACGCTGAGATCATCGAATCCCGCATTACCGCACCGGTCGATTCACATGTAAAACCGGGCTCGACCAATATCGAGCGACTGGGATGGGCCATTTTTACAGCCAATGATGAGCCGTCGATTTTTTCAGCCATGGATGAATTATCCCAACTTACTAGGGTTAATATAGCATGAACACCTCAGCCTTTCTGTGCATCCGTTCACTGGATATCACCCAGGCCTCGCCTTTTATGCAAATGGCATGGCAAAAAATAAAACGCACCCACCCACATTCACTACTGTGCTTGAAGGATCAGCCGGCCATGGCGGCTTTGCCGCCCGACGGAGTGATAGAGGGAGATGTCGACCTCAACGCTCACGACGTAAAAGCCGTCAAGCGGGTAATATCATGGTCCATCCCCAATGAAAAGACTATTGAAGATGTGACATTGCTCAACAGCGTCGAGGCGATTCCGGGACCGTTGAAGGCAGTGTATAAACTTTCCGACAAGCGCGCGACAAAAACGCTATTTGAACAGTTTTCTCTGCCGACACCGGCATGGGAAGTCCTCGATCGGGAGTTCACGCACGGGGCGCTATTAAAGGATAATTTTGGCGGCAAACTTGAGTGTGATTTAGTCAGCCACTTGTCTTTTCCCCTGATAGCAAAACCACTGTGGGATTGCATGGGCCACGGGGTTGAGATCATTCACGATAAGCACGTCTTGGTGCAGACTCTCTGCACCAATGCGCACAGAAACATCCTGATTGAGTCTTTTATTGATGGTGCACTGGGCTGCGTTGAAATTATCGGCACACCGGGCAATTATGTGTTCCAGCCTGCATGCTACACCGGGCAAAGCATCTATGGTGTGCGCTCTAATTTCGATACGATTCGTGTGTCGCATCCCGACTTTTTCAAAAAACAGCTCAATGAAGATATCCAGTCGCGCCTGTGCGACTTATTAAGTCACATCTCTTTTTCAGGTGCCTGCTGCGTAGATTTTATTGTGAAAGGTGAGGAGATTTACTTCCTGGAGATCAATCCTCGTATCAGCGGCATTAGTTGCTTGAGCTCTGCGGCAAGTAGTATCAATTCCTTTGAAGCGCTCTATCTCATTGCGAGCGGAGAGTGGTGTAAACCCCGCGTGTTGGACGATTTCATCAAGAACGGTGCAGTGCAAATTGGCGGACAATTGGCGGATGACTTTGCACCATTGCTTAAAGCTGAAGGGTCTAAAATCACCCTCTTTCGTGATGATATAATTAATGTTGATGGCGTATCTTCAAGAAATATCATCGCGGGCGGGTGCCCTGAAACCATTTTGAATATGCTCGGGTCCATCGACCACACCATCTTAAAGTGGCTCAGAGAAACATCCTCAGCTGATGCCTGATACATCTCTCTACTGAAAAGCTCATGATTGTCAGGGCTGGCTCAGGCCATCATGGAAGAGGAGCATGTGAAAAAGATTCTGTATCTTCTTAATTATATTGATGGTGAGGGGGGCTGCTGGAATTCGGAAAATAAACCACATAAAGGCTATTTTTTAGCCAAATTCTTTTGGGGAATCGACAGAATGGTGGGGCTACGGCGGTTTTGGTGTCCGGCATCGTACAATTCTGCACATCTATGCAAGGGGATGTAGAAGTAAGCCAAACGATTAGCGGACGGTCATAGCCCCTACGTTCGGTAGCTTAGCCAGCCTGGATGTAACTACTCGTTCAGCTCAATTCTCTTGGCGTGGGAAATTTTCCGAACTCCAGGCTGCTCCAGATACAACCGAACGACAGGCGCAAAAAAGCCCGACTGGTGAGATCGGGCTTATTGCTTTGTGCACAGAAAACCCCCAGCTAGGCTGGGGGTTCCGGAAAGCTTTCAGCTTTGAGCCAGTTATTAAAACCCCTTTTGATTTGTTAAAACACCTTGCGGTCTGGCAACTGCAAGTGTCAAACAAGAAATCAAAAGGGGGTCCCAATGGGGAACGAAAAGAGCTTAGCGCACACCCGATTGAACTGTAAATATCACATAGTTTTTGCGCCAAAATACCGAAGACAAGTGTTCTACAGAGAGAAGCGTAGAGCAACAGGCAGTATGAACCGCCCCGGAAATCCTGGAGACTAAACTCCCTGAGAAAGAGGTAAACAGGA
>ERZ1034949.982-NODE-982-length-15127-cov-19.569268_pt1 | contig 15127 bp, 10 predicted proteins | sample MGYA00520590_ERZ1034949 | MGnify/ENA primary metagenome ERZ1034949 (study PRJEB33766, sample SAMN09781752) | gut metagenome | biome: gut microbiome | host: Homo sapiens | place: Madagascar | study: EMG produced TPA metagenomics assembly of the PRJNA485056 data... | reverse complement strand
GTGAGTATTCATAAATTAAACATAAGTATTAAGGATAAAAAATGAAAAAAAATCTGATAATTGCCGCGTTGAGCCTTGTTTCTTTGCCTGTTTATGCCGAAGAATTTTTTTATGATGTATCCGGTGTGAGCAATGTATTTTACGGTTATAGCGATTATGCCGAAAAATTCCGTCCGCAACATAGGCATATTCATACTCCTGCAGCGTTTGAGCTTTATTCGGCGGCAGGTTATCGTTTCAGTAATGAAACTTTATTTAAACTAGGTTTGGATTTGCAGGCGGCAGACGGCAAAGAGGTTGAAGATTATAATCAGGGAAAATGGGGCGAAAATATTTATGGCACTTTAGAGTCTGCTTATGGCGAACTAAGCTTGGGACAAATTTATAACGCCGCCTATCAACTTGGTGTCGGTGCGCCCAAAGTCGGTGCTTTTCGCGTAAATAATTCGCCGATAACAGATTTTATTGCAAATCCGAATTGGCAGCGACATAGCCGAGCTGCTTCATATCGCACGCTTAATTCAACATATCTGAATACCGATGCCGACGCTTTGAAAATCAGCTATACTACGCCGGAATTTTATCGCACAAAGCTGGCTGTTTCCTATACTCCTGACAGCTATTCTCAAGCCGGTCTGATTAACAAGCACAGCCGTTATGATAATCGTTCTTCCTATGCGGCAGGGGTGTATAATCATCAGGAATTAGACAGTTTTGAAATTGAAAGCTCTATAGGTTATGCGTATAATCATAAAAATAATCAGGAGGTTTCAGCAGGATTAAGTGTATATCGTAAAGGTTGGACACTTGGCGGCTCATATCGCAAATCGTTTACGTCTTCCGGAGACTATGCGCTGAACGATGCAGAAAATTTGCCGTATTATTTTGATGGATATCGCAAAGGGCAAGCGTATAACATTGGTTTGAGTTATGAGTTTGGACCGTTGACAACAGGTGTTTCTTATTTTTATTCTGCGGCAGATAAAACCTCGGATAAAGACAAAATCGTAACTTGGGCAAACAAAATTGCTGTGCATAAATATGTTTCGCTGTATTTGGCGGCCGCCTATGCCGAATATTCAGGCGGACGCGATATTAGTGAAAATAACCGCGGCTACGCTTTTATCAGCGGTTTGGAATTGGAGTTTTAAATAATGCTGCATATTTTGTTTGTTTCGGAAAATGAAGATTTTGCTGAAGATTTAAAAACGCAGGTTTTGCGTTTTGCTCCGGATTTTTCTTTTGTTGAAAATGCGCCTGATTTATTGCTGATTGATGAAAACTCAGAGCGTTGCGGCGAATTGCGTCAAAAATATCCGACAATTCCTTTGATTTTTTTATCTGCGGAAAATAAAGAAAATGATATGCTCAATATTTATGTGAAAAAGCCGTTTTCTTTAATGGCATTTCTTGATGTTTTACGGGCGGCAAATAATAATTTGGACAATTCTGTGGACGGATATTTGTGCTTTAACGGATATGAACTTCGTCCTAATTTGCGCGAAATAGAGGATGTAAAAAGCGGAACAATTGTAAAACTGACAGAAAAAGAAGTAAGTATATTAAAATATCTTTATAAAATAAAAAATAACTATGTTTCTAAAAATGATTTACAGCGCAATGTGTGGAAGTATAGCGAAGATGTAACCACCCACACCATAGAAACTCATATTTATCGTCTGCGTCAAAAGGTTGAGCAGGCAGATGGACGGCGTTTGATTGTAACCGATAACGGCGGTTATATGTTGCAGCGGGACTAAAAAATATGCCGAAATTAACACCAAAAGAAAATCCTAAAATTATAATGTCAGTCAGCTCATTGATGCATGGGGTAAATCACTATATCGTTGAGAATAAATTGTTTACTCTTTGTATTTTTGTGGTGAATATGGCTTATATGCTGGTGTTTAAGTCTTTAGAAGGCGGACTGTCTAATCCGCTGAGTATTTTGTGGGCAATAACATATTATATTTTCTGGTGCGCATTTTATCGCTATTATTATCATCTGAAGCCATATATTTTTAGCAAAACGCTTTTGGGAAGCATGGCTCCGTCTTCCAAAGCGTTGGTGTTGATGTTTGTTGTTTTGATGTCATTGGCAATGTTGCCCATGCTGCCGCTGTTTTTGGGCGTTGATGATGCGTATATGGAACATTATGAACGCTATATGAGCGCAATTGAAAATCTTTCTGATGGCGTGGATATAGGGGTGTCGTTTGTTGATATTTTTATTATTTATGGTATTATGTCGCTGCTGTCTCCTGCTTTGATTTGCAAACCGTATTTAGCTTGGATTTCTTCTCTGCGCGGACACAACGCGTCTTTTCGCAAAGCCGGAAACAAAACGCGCGGCAATTATACGGCGTTTGTTATTGTGTCAGCAATGTTGCTGTATCCAGAGGCTTTGAGTTTGGAACTTGACAGGGTGCTGGGTTTACAAAATTGGCTGCACTATACTATAAGCACAATAATTTTTGTATATACAAATATTATTTTTGCCAAGATGTATGATTTATTTTATCTGAAACATTAAAATGTTATTTATGCCGCAAATGCCACTTTAAGCGCAATAATCTGATTTTGCTCTTGAATGTCAAATCATTAAAGGAAACAATTCCATCGTTTACCAGTTTTTGATATTCTTGCGCAAAATATTCTTCCAGTTCTCTTTTGTTTGAGGTGCTTTTAAATATTTTAGACAAAGTCATTTTTAATGACAGGCTTATTCGTTTTTTACGAATTGTCTGCCATTGCTTTTGTTTTTTTTGCGTCATAAAATAGTTATAAACATAACGTATGCCGCAAATATAGTCATGAATTTTTTTTATGGAAAAAGAACTGCGGATAATTGACGGCGAACTGGTGTTATAGATGTAAAGTTTTTCATTAATTATGGCAAATCGGTTGATTTCTGAAAAAATGCACGCTGTAAACGGCCAGTCTTCATAATAGATGCCCTCAATAAACCGATTCCGGCGGATTGCGCTTTTGCGAAACAGTTTGTTCCATACGACGGCAGAAACCAAACGATGTTTATACAAATCATCCAGCGGATTATCACATATTTTAAATGGTAAATTTTCAATATTATATTGTTTCGTGTTGATATTATCTTTACCCGGTCGGCAAAAAGCTGTAGATATAACAATAGGACATTCGGACTTTTGAGCCGTTTTATAAAAAATTTCCAGAGCTTGCGGATGCAGGTAGTCATCGGCGTCCAAAAAAAACACATAATTGCCGCTTGCTGTTTCCAAACCATTGTTGCGAGAAACTGACAATCCTTTATTTTCTTGGGTGATAACCAAAAATCTGGGGTCGTTAGCGGCATATTTTGCCAATATTTTTCCGCTTTTATCGGTTGAACCGTCGTTTATACAGATGATTTCAATATTTGAAAATGTTTGATTTATGACACTATCCAAACAACGCGGTAAAAATTTTTCCACGTTATAAATCGGAATAATTACAGAAATAGCCACAGCGGCGGTATCGGTCATCAATCATAATCCATAAATTTAAATACTGACATATATTTAAGCTATTTGTTGCAGTAAGTCAAATACTAAAGCGAAATTTATGTGCATATAAAATAAAGAACAGTCGGGAAAGACTGTTCTTTTTTAGCGTAATGCGAAAATTATTTAGCGGCATCAATTGCGGCTTGTAAATCAGCGGCATCCATAGTTTGAACGTGTTTTCCGTTGATAATAACAGTCGGAACACCATTAACCTGAATTTTTTGAGCCAAGTTTCCGATTTCATTAAGGTCGCTACTGATGTCATCGGATTCTACGTCAGCTTTATATTTGTCAAAGTCAATATTCAAACCTCTGGCAATACCATCAATTGCATCTTTGTTTATTCTGCCTTCAGCAGACATAACTGCTTTATAAAATTCAGCGAATTTACCTTGTTTATAAGCAGCTAAACCGGCCTGAGCTTGGTAATGAGAATTTTCAGGGTCAACGAATGACAATGGTTTGAAAATAAATTTAACATCAGCGTTTTTAGCCATAACTTCTTCCATAGCCGGAGCTAATCTCTTGCAGTAATGGCAGGAGAAGTCAAAAAATTCAACAACGGTAACTTTTGCGTTTTCAGGGCCGATAAACGGAGCATTTGCAGAAGAATTGATTTCTGAAACATATTTAGTCAAAGCTTCTTCAGCAGCTTTTCTTTGTTCTTCGCGTTGTTGTTCCTGATAAGCCTGTAAAGCATCGACAACGATTTTAGGGTTGTTCTTTAAGGTTTCTTCAACGCTAACATTGGCAGAGCCAGCTGTGTTAGCTGTTTTGCATTTAAAAGTACAAACTAAAGATGCAGTAGCCAAGATTACGGCTATTGTCGAAAGAATTATTGAAAAATTTTTCATATTTTATATGTCCTTTAAAATAATTGACGTTCAATCACAGACAAAATTATCTGAATTTTTGTAATTTTGCAAGAGAAAATTTAATTTTGCAAAATAAATATGGACATCGGCGTTTTTTATGTTAAAAAGAAAAAATTACATGCAAGGGAGATAAAAATGTTCAATGTAAAAATTTCATTGTTTTCAGGCACAAGAGAACTGGAACATAAAATAGATTTGATGCACGACAAAGTTATTGAATGCGCCATGTATTTTAAGGAGGCGTTTGCTATTTTTCTTAAAGAAAAGCGTAGTCCGGCATATCGCCGCGCCAGCAAAAAAATTAAAAACATTGAATCTCAGGCCGATGATTTGCGCCGTGAAATTGAAAGTAGCCTATATTCGCAGAATTTGATTCCTGATTTGCGCGCTGATGTGCTGCAAATGGTTGAAAATATTGATAAAGTAATTAACGAGTTTGATGAGGTTGCTCACAAGTTTTATATCGAACAGCCGGATATTCCAGTTCAATATCAGGATGATTTTAAAATTTTGGTTAAGCAGGTTTCGGACTGCGCTGAAAATATGGCGATTTCTTCCCGTGCTTTTTTCCGCGATTTTGTTACCGTGCGTGACTATTCGCAAAAAGTTTATTTTTTGGAACACGAAAGTGATAAGACAAGCGCGCGTTTAAAAGAAAACGTTTTTGCCTCGGATATGGAATTGGCGCACAAAATCCAGCTGAATATGCTAATCGGCGAAGTTGCTGATGTAGCCGACAAAGCGGAAGATTGCATTGATGCGCTGTTGATTTTCACTATTAAGCGAGACATCTGATGGATATCAGTTATTTGTTTTATCTGAGCAGCGGTTTGTTTTTGGGCTGGTCTTTAGGCGCTAATGATGCTTCAAATATTTTTGGTACGGCCGTAGGCTCTAAAATGGTGCGTTTTACCACCATAGCTCTGATTTCTAGCTTTTTTGTGATTTTAGGCGCTGTATACGGCGGTGCCGGTACCAGTAAAACTTTGGGGAATCTGGGGGCCGTAAACGCTTTGGCCGGCGCTTTTATGGTGGCGCTGTCGGCAGCGTTGGCTGTTTATTCTATGGCTCGTACCGGTTTAAGTGTTTCTTCATCGCAAGCGGTTGTCGGCGCTATTATCGGTTGGAACTTATACGCAGGTAAACCTACCGATTTGGAAACATTGGCGCGTATTTGCTCAACATGGACAATATGTCCTATGCTTTCGGGTGTTGTTGCGGTTATTTTATATTTTGTGTTTAAGCGGATTTTAAAGTATTCGCATATTCACCTGCTGATGCAAGACCAGATAACCCGTATCGGCTTGATTGTTACAGCGGCAATCAGCGCTTATGCTCTGGGGGCTAATAATATTGCAAACGCTGTTGGAATGTTTGTGGAATCTTGCCCGTTTAAGCCATTGAAAATTGGTAGTCTTACCACGTTTTCACCAGAACAGGTTTTGTTCTTTTTAGGTTCTGCGGCTGTTAGTGTCGGTATTTTAACATATTCAAAAAAAATCATTATGACTGTCGGTAACAATCTGATGAAGATGACACCGATTATTGCTTGGATTGTTGTGCTTTCGCAAGCGATTGTGTTGCTGTTATTTTCATCATTGACTTTGCATAATTGGCTTGAATCGCATTCTTTGCCGTCGTTGCCGCTGGTTCCCGTATCCAGCACACAGGCAGTTATCGGAGCTATTGTCGGATTGGGATTGCTGAAGGGCGGACGAGGAATAAACTGGACTATTGTCGGTAAAATTATGGTCGGCTGGGTTGCCGCTCCGGTAATTTCTATGGCGATTTGCTTTATCAGTCTGTTTTTTCTCGAAAATGTGTTTAATCAGGTCGTCTATATAGCAAATTAACGATTTGGGTGTTTTTTTAGATATTTCTTAATAAATTTGCGTTAGGATTGGGCAAGTTTATAAGGAGATATCTATGATAAAAACTCATAACCATTCTTTTGGTTTACTGAATTCCCAGTATCGCAGCGTATTGAAAAAGTGCTTTTTTCTTAATGCAATGGCGGCTTGCTTTTTTTCTTTTAATCTGAATGAAGCCAGGGCAGAACTTGTTCCTACGGTCGGTAATGAGTGGGAAAACGGTAATTCATATACGGTAGACAACGGTAATCAGCTGAGAATTGAAGGCAATTATAATACAGCCAACACTTTGAACCAATCTTATATTTCTCAGGTAAACGGCGGACAAGTTAGTATAACCGGCAATGTCGGAGAATCTACAGTAGTTTCCAAAAAAGTTGTTTCAGTTAGCACGGGAGCTGATACAATTTCCGGAGGTTTTATTAAAATTGAAGGCAGTCTTTCAGAAGCTTCTACAAGCAGCAATATCTCTTTGGTTAACGCCGTTATAGAAAACAGCGGTATTGATGCGAAAACAGACGGAACAACAGGCAATTATGTTGTTCAGGGCGGTGTTATTGCAGCCGTAAATAAAGATACCGGCAATAACGGGCAATATTTTAATGTCAATGCTTCTAATGATATTCAGATAAACGAAAACTTTATTAAAGTAACTGATAACAATCACACCGACGGCTCTGTTATCCATGTCAAGGGCGGTGCTTTTTATAACTCCAGTTCGCTTAAAATTTCCGGCAGCATGTCCGGCGGAAATTATAGTTCTCAACTTTATGGCAACAACGCGGTTATAGATTCTTCTGCGACAACGGCAGAGGCAGAACGCAAAGCTTTCGGCGGAGCTGTTTATAATGAGGGAAAAATAGATATCTCTGGTACTAAAATAACCGGAAACTACGCCGAAGCCGACATTGCTTTGGGTGGTGCGATTTATAATGACGGTAAAGCCGATAATGCAAGTTTTTCAGTTGATAACTCTCTGATAATCGGCAACTATATCAAAGCTGGTAAAGAAGGCTATGGCGGAGCGCTTTATAACACTTCTAAAGATGGCAATGTTGCGGTAATCAATAAAACATCGTTTACTTATAACTATATTTCTGCCGATAAAGCAGATATGGCTTTGGGCGGAGCAATATATAATAAAGGCAGCGCAGGAGCTGTGTCGCAAATTAAAATTTCCAGCGCCGATACTAATATCGTTATCAGTAATAACTATATCTCGGCAGGTGAAAATACTATTTCTCGCGGTGGCGCTATTTATAATGATGTGAACGGACTTTTTACCATTGACGCGGATGGCGGTACTGCCGATTTTGAGAAAAATTCGGCAAAGGAGGGCGGTGCTGTCTATAATGCGGCGAATAATACCTCTTTGGGCGGCGTAAAATCATCTTTTCAAATTGCGGCAGGCAAAGGAAAAATTAGTTTTGTTGAAAATACGGCGACAACCGGCGGTGCTTTTTATAATGCCCAAAAAGGTCAATTGAACATTACTGCCGATACAACAGCCGAAAACAGCGGAGTGTTTTTCAAAAATAATACGGCTGCCTCCAATGGCGGAGCCGTATTTAATGCCGAAAATGGTTCAATTGACATCAATTCCGGAATCTCCTTTGATTCTAACACGGCAAACGGTGCAGGCGGCGCATTGTATAATGGCAGCAATAGTAAATTTTCTGTTGCATTAGACAGTTTGTCAGATTTGTCGTTCAGTTCTAATAAGGCAAATACTGGCGGAGCTGTCTATAACGACGGTGGCAGCATCAGTATTGCCAACAATGGTGCTGCCGATATAAACTTTAGCGGTAACACAGCAGCTGCTGAAGGCGGTGCCGTATATAATAAAAGCGGAACTGTCACCATCAATTCTGCCGGCGGTAATTTAACTTTTGAAAACAACAAAGCTCAAACCGGCGGTGCGATTTATAATGGTGAAAACGGTATTATCAAAATTAACATGGGAGCCGATAAAAACGTAAACTTTGTTTCAGCGGATGATAATATTCATAATGACGGGCAGCTTCATATTTTTGGCTCGTCGGCAACGGATGTTGATGGCACCGAGTTCACAACAGGTGTTAACCTTAACAGCAATTTGAGCGGAGCCGGCTCGCTATATGCCAATAATATAATTTTGGATATGACAAATTCGCAGATAGACGGCTCGCAAAAACTTAATTTTACCAATAGTGCGGTTAATGTTGACGCGTCGTCTGTTTTAAATGTTACTTCTGATGATAATATGTCTGGTGCAAACATCACGCTTGTGAAAGGAGCGATTATAAATTATGTGGCCTCTGCCGAAAATCCGGATGGAACTGTTGCCGGTACGTTGAATAATAGTGGTATTTTGAATGCTCAGGATGGCGTTATTTCAAATATAACTGTCGCTAAATTGATAAATAATGAAGGTTATATCTATTTGGATGCCGATAAAGATAAGCAGGTTTCCGATATTTTGAATATAACGGATTCTGCTAACGGAATCATAAATCTAAAAATGTCAAATATGGATAATGTCAACGGTTTGGGGGCGAACATTTTGTTTGCTCAGACGAATGCCGAGCAAAATATGGAAGATTATTCTTTCAAATTTGATTTTGATAACTCTGTCTTTTTGCCGGAAATAGAAAATCAGGTCAGCAGCGGTGTCCGCAATTGGTATTTAAATTATAACGGGCAGGTACGCCGTGAAGTGCTTAATGATATAATTTTGCCGCGAGCAATGGTTGAGCAAACCCGCGATATCAGAGTTGACACATCTCGCAACGACAACAGTCCGCGGATACGCTATGAATATGGTTATCGCAATACTTTGCGTAAGGTTGAAGATAAACATAAAAAAATCAGTCTGTGGGCAAATCCTGTGTATCGTCATGCTTCGATGTCAACAATTACAGATAGTACGGCAAGTATTTGGGGCGTTGATTTCGGTTTAAATATGAATCTTAACTCAGACAGCAAAACAGGACTTTTAGTTTCCTACCGCAAAGGCAGTTATGATAAAGACGGAAATAGCGGAGACTTCTATTCAAAAAGAAGCGGAGATATAGATATTTCAAGCACATTGGTCGGTTTGTATTACAGCAAATACTTTAGTCGATTCTATGTTAACGGAATGGTTTACGGCGGTGAACAAAAAGCGCGGATGAACGCAAATGAAGATGCAGAAACTTTTGCTTCGACAAAAGCTTTGCAGGCAGGCGCCAAACTTGAAGCCGGTTATGAAAATCCAATAACAAGCAAGCTGTCTGTTACTCCGTTGCTTAGTGCGTCGTATGATTATATCAAAATTGACGATTCGACCGACAGTTTGGGTAAAAACGTAAGTTATGATGATATTCATGACGTTGAGCTGGAGGCCGGTTTCAAATTTGGCTATAAATTTAATAATGAACACCAATTACCGACAAGCGGATATTTGAAGACAACAGCTGTTCAGTTGCTGGAAAATGGCGGAAAAGCTCAAATTCGCGAAGTAGAATTTGACAAGACCTTGCAAAATGAAACCGCAGGCAGAGTGGAAATCGGCGGCGAAGCGGCGCTGCTTAAAAACTTTGTTATCGGAGGTTTTGGCAACTATACATTAGGTTCGGAATATTCAGGTTTTGCTGTAGGCGGAAATGTTCGCTACACATGGTAACACTTTTATATAATTGGAGATAAAAATGCTGAAATTAAGTCATCGCGGATTGGGTTTATTAAATGCACAATATCGCAGCGTTTTAAAAAAATGCTTTATGCTGAATTTGGCTGCGGCTGTATTTGTTTTACCGGCTTATGCGGCGGACGAATACAAGCCTAACCAGACAGCTAACACCAGCGGCAGCGGCAACAGCCTTGATGCCAAAGGCGAGGAAGTGCTTGGCAATCTGAAAAATCAGATGGGTACGGTAATCAGCAGCTCTACAAAAACTACCGAAGCAAAGCCTTTGGGAAAATTGTTTATCAATACAAGCTTTACTGAAGAACATTATTCTGATGACATACTTGATACAAGCAATAATAATCCCGGTCCGTGGATTTGGAACCGCGGTGAAGTATATTCCGGTTATCAATATAATTTCACTACCGGACAAATTTCTGAAGTTACAGGTGGTGTTACTATTTCTAACAAGCACAATACCAGCGCAATGCTGGGAATGTTTGGCGGCGGCGTCTTTGTAAATGGTAAAGAAGATGGCACAAAGCAGCCTCTGCTGAAAATAATCAACACAAAATTTTTGAATAACAGTTCAAGCGCGCCGGATGAAACTCTCGGACAAACCGCAATGGGCGGCGCTATTTCTAACTATAGCCCGAATACCGAAAATAGTATTATAAACAGCGTGTTCCGCAATAACTATGTTATGGGAACGGATGAAATAGCCGGCGGTGCCGTTACCAACTTTGCAATAGCCGGTACGACACGTGTCGATGTCGGTTACATGCAGTCGCAGGGCAATGAATATTCCAACAACTATGCGGCCAATGAAACGGAAAGCACAAATAATTTATTGACTCAATTTGTTGGAAAAGAACCCCAAAAGGCCTCCGGAGGCGCGATTTATAACAGCGGTACGTTTATTTCTGAAAATGATAGTTTCAGCTCCAACTTCGCCAAAGGCGCAACAGCTCAGGGTGGCGCTGTTTACAATGGAGTGGAATACGGAAATACGGGAGCGTTTACTCTTACAAATAACGGCAATACAAATTTCAACGGCAACTATGTGATTGGTACAAATTTAGCCGCTGGCGGTGCTGTTTCTAATGCCGGAGCGTTCAGCTCAGACAATAGCAAGTTTAAAAATAACTATGCAAAATCAGATACTAAAGCCACAGGCGGCGCTGTTAATAATAGTGGAACCTACGTTTCTAAAAAAGAAAGCTACAATGGCAACTACGCATCTGCGGCAGACGCTTTCGGCGGTGCCGTTTATAATAGTGAAACCGGAAATTTGACCATAACAGGTGCGGCATTATTTAATGGAAACTATGTTTCCGGCACTGGAACAGCTGCCGGAACAGGAGCTTACGGCGGTGCTTTTTATAATGCCGGAACCTTTACGGCTGTTGACGGAAATTTAGTTTTCAGCGATAACCATGCAATCGGTAAAGCTTCCGTAAAAGGCGGAGCTTTAGGAAATGCTTCAACCGGCACGGCAATTTTAAAATATGTACAATTTAGCAATAACTATGCGGAAAATTCCTCCGGAGATGTTTATGGCGGTTCTGTATATAATGAAGGAAAAATTACCATTACCGGTGCTTCTTTTGAAAATAACTATGGAAAAACGACTTCTGACACGGGGATTGCTTATGGTGGTGCGTGGGTAAATTCTACGGCATCCGGAGAAACCTTGTCGCCGATTAGCCAGATAATAGACAGTTCGTTTAAAAACAATCAGGTGATATCAACTTCCGAAAACGCTAATTACGGAGCGTTCGGCGGTGCTGTATATAACCGCGCTCAAGGCAGCAACACATCAGGAAATTTAAGTATTTTGCAGATTATCGCAAACTCAGCAGATGTTGAATTTTCTAACAATAAGGCGGTTTCTAAAGCAAAATCAGGTGCCGGTGGCGCTATTGCCAACAACAATTTAGGTCAGTTGGATATAACTGCAAATAACAGCCATAATATTATTTTCAAGAATAACGAAGCTGACTATGGCGGAGCTATTGCTAACATGGCGGCAGGAAACAAGACAAACAACGCTTCAGGCGAAATTGCGCGTTTAAGTGTTAATGCTACCGGCGGCAATATTGTCTTTACAAACAACAGCGCTTCAAAACACGGCGGCGTTTTATTTAATTATGCTATGGAAGACGGTATGACCTTTAAGTCATCCGGCGACCATGTTCTGACATTCAGCAACAACACAGCTGGAAACAACGGCGGCGCTATTGCTAACTACGGCGGAGCCAATGCCCTTACCGGAACATATGAACAAGGCTATATTTTATTGAATGTTTCAGATAAAAGTGCAGTTAATTTTAGCGGCAATAGTGCCGGAAACAATGGCGGCGCAGCCTATAATATGGGAAAATTGGTTATAAAAACCGATTCTGCAACCGGCTCGGCGCAAATCAATTTTAGCTCTAACACGGCGCAAAAAGGCGGAGCTATTTATAACACGGCAAAAGCAGATATCAGCGGTGCTTTGAAAAAAGGCACGGTACTTTTGTTTGACGGCAACAAAGCTTCAGACGGCAAGGGCGGCGCTATTTATAACGAGGCGGACGGAAATATCAATTTATCTTTGACCGACACATCTAAAATAGTGTTCAACACAGTTTCTGATGATGTTTATAATATTGGAACAATCACAATTAGCGGAGATTTGCCAAATCCTGTGCTTGCCGCTTCATCTGTAACAAATGATATTGTTTTGCCGCAGGTTATCAACAATTCGCAGTCGCAGATTGTCTTAAATTCTACATTTGCCGGCAGCGGAACATATGATATTTCCAATACGCAGCTGAATATCGGCTCTACGGGTTATATAGACTATGAGCCTAAGCTCGTGCTAAAAAACAATGTGGTCAACATGGCTTCCGGCTCCTATCTGAATTTAGATTCGGCAGATACTTTGGTTAATAATGATTTTGATATTCATGGCAATTCTGTTCTAAACTACAAAGCAAACGCCGGAACCGCTTCTTTAGATTTAGCTAATACGGTAAAAAACGCCGGTTTACTGAATTTAGGCGACGGAGTTTTGACTGATGTCAGTATTAACACTTTGCAAAGTGAAAACGGCACTATCCGCATTGACGTGGATAACCCTAGCCTTAAAGCCGACCGCATTATTATCAATAACAAAATTTACGGCACAACCGACATCCGATTTGACAATGCAAACAGCATGACTTTGGGTTTGGATGAGCGTATTTATTTTGCCCAGACTCAGGCTGAACAATCGCTGGATGATTATAAGTTTGTGTCAAAAATCAATAATGGCCTATATGAAATTGGTATCGGCTATGAAAATAACACAACCGTAAACGACTGGTTCTTTTATCGCACTAAATATCTGAATCCGGAAGTTGTTGCCTATATCGACTTGCCGCGTTCTGCTGTTGAACAAAGCCGTTCTTTGCTGTTTAACGCCGGCCGCTTGGATAAAGGAAGCTGCAACTGCTATCGTGACGAATGCAATTATAAAGTTTGCAATTTCAAAGATTTGGGTGGTAAAGATAGTGTTTGGGCAACTCCGGTATATCGTTCCGGCACGTTTGACAAGCCGTTTGAAACCGATGTCAAACTGTATGGCATAGACTTTGGATATGACCATCAGTTTACAATTTCCGACCAATTCGGTATCTTCGGCTCTTACCGCGATGGTACTTATGATAACAGCGGCAAAGGCGAGGGTGATATTATGTCGCGTTATGGCAGCGAGCTTGATATTACAAGTATTTTGGGCGGTGCATATTATCGTAAATATTTTGGCGATTTGTTTATGACAGGCGCTGTTTACGGCGGTATGCAGAGCGCGGATATAAAGGCTGACAACGATATCAGCGCTTCTACCGACGGTTTGAACTTGGGCGCTCAGGCTGAAATAGGTTATGATTTCAGACCGACGCACCGTTCGGTTTTGACACCATCTATTAAGGCGACCTATGATTATATCAAATTTGATGACTTAAAGGACAATTCCGGTAAGGAGGTAAGTTTTGATGCAGTTCATGATATTGAGCTTGAAGCAGGTATCAAATATGAATATCAGTTTAACAATGAACATCAGCTGCCGACAACCGGTTATATTAAGCCTTCAATCATTCAGACCATAGCCAATGGCGGAGATGTAAAAGTCAATGATACGACTTTTGACAAGACTCTTGAAAATGAGACTTTGGGACGTCTGGAAATCGGCGCAGATGCTGAAATTGTTGAAAACTTTTCATTGGGCGCTTTTGGAAATTATACCTTTGGTTCAAGCTATAAAGCTTGGGGTGTCGGAGGAAATATCCGCTACAAGTGGTAAGTTGCAAAAACAAAAAAAACAGCTCAGGTTTGTTGTTCCTGAGCTGTTTTTTTTAGTTGATAAAAGACGAAAGTTTTTCAGTTTTCAGATTGTACAGCAATGTGTGTTTGCCGACAAAACCTTTAATATTTTTTTGCTGTAGGCAGATGACTACCAGATTTTCGTCATCATATCGTGGGCGCATTTCTTCCAGTTCGCAGTTTATTTTATCCAAATAAGCTTTTGTTAAAATTGGAAACCTTGCGCCGTTGCGGCAATTGAACAGTTCCATTTGTCCTCGTTTTTGCCCCATAAAAACCAAACCGCGGCAATTACAGAAGGGATTACCGGAATTATCCTTAACCCAATCTTCTATCACCACATCATCGCCTTCCATTAAACGATAATATTTTGCCGGTTTTCCGTGTTCATCTTGTTGTTTAGTCACTAAAAACAGCGAAGTATCATCTATCGGAACAACCTGCGGCGCGTAGTTATGCGGAAACATGCAGACATAAACCAAAGCGGCGGCAACAAACAAAACAGCAGAAATAAAATTGAAATGCTTCATCTTGTATAAAGTTTAATAATTAAAATAAATAATAAATTTTCGGCAAACAGTATAACAGATTCGTCTTAATTTTCAAGAGTAGAATAGAATTAAAATTCCAGTCCCAAATAACAGGATTTTTTTCGCAGCTAGAACCCACTTTATCTACACCGCTCTCCGCAGTTTTGAAGAATTTTGAGGCGTATTGACGCAAGGCATCCAAACCCTTAAATGCGATGTTGTTTCTTTCGGCGTCATTGCGAGGAGTGCAACGACGAAGCAATCCAAAACCTAGACCAGAAACGTCCGTCTGTTTCGTTCTGAACTTGTTATTTCCGAATGTGTGATTTTTTACGCC
>ERZ1034949.977-NODE-977-length-15179-cov-19.613925_pt1 | contig 15179 bp, 16 predicted proteins | sample MGYA00520590_ERZ1034949 | MGnify/ENA primary metagenome ERZ1034949 (study PRJEB33766, sample SAMN09781752) | gut metagenome | biome: gut microbiome | host: Homo sapiens | place: Madagascar | study: EMG produced TPA metagenomics assembly of the PRJNA485056 data... | reverse complement strand
GACTTGGAAGCACTTTGATTAGGTTCTTTTAATGTAATAGGAGAAATTTACACAAGGTACTTGACAGTCCCGACTCTGCAGTAGGCTCCTTCCTCGGGAAGGAGCTGCCCACGGGGCTGAGGTTAGCTGTTGGTAACTGACGCGGTCGGCCCGCAGGGCCCGAAATCAGCCTGCGGCGCATCCAACGGCTAACCTCCGTCGCCTTCGGCGCCACCTCCTTCCAGAGGAAGGAGGCTTTTATTTGCGGCGAAGCCGCTTTCCAGTCTGACGTCTGCAGTTTGACCGTCTGACGTCTCTTGCCTCTGCCGGTAAGCGCCGCAAATAGCACTCAGTGCTCCGCACAGTCCATCTCTTCACTCTTCTCCCTTCACTCTTCATTATCTCAGTGTTGTGTCCTATTTGTTCTCACGAAATTCTAACGTAAAAAATTCACTTTCCATGTTCACAAAACGCAACTTCCCGTTATGTATATAGTAGAGAAGTAAATCAGGAATCTGCAGCGTAGACGGCCGGTCAGTATATTCCCCAGTGCTAGCAGAAGGGAAGCAGCTGCCATGACCGGCCAGATATGGATATCACCCTGAAAGCTTCTCGAAAGACCGATCGCGATCGAATGGTTTGCAGTCTCGCTATGGACCACCTGGCTTTTGGCCATAAGCTACTATGATACTACTGAGTAGAATAATAGGGAAGAGAGAAGAGAGGAATCAGGCGGCTTCGCCGCGGTAGACCTCTTCACTCATACATCTTCACTCTTCCCTGCACACAACCCCATAAGGCCCAAGGACTTTAGATTAGCTCATGCTTTCGATCCTTTGACGACAAGTTCAGTTTGGGGCCGGCTTCGTTCCGAGCCCTTCACGCTGGCGTCTGATTCACTGGACGGATTCTTGCAATCTACGGACACCGGGTCTTATTGGCGTGAGTGAAGAGAGAAGAGAGAAGAGGGAAGAGGGGGTCTGGCAGCTATGCTGCCGATTGACCTCTTCAGTCTTTCCTCTTCTCTTTTTTTTGTATGGCTAACTTTGGGGCTGTTAAACATCAGACGGTATGACGTCAGAGTTCAGACTCCATTTGGTGCGAAGTGCCGAAATCCGACAGGGCTGGCGTCCTGTGCCTATCCGGGTCTGATATCTGAAGTCTCCAAGTCTGACGTCTCGTGCCTCTATCGGTAAGCAGCGCAAATGACGCCAGGTGCTTCGCACTGGCCCTTCTCTTTGCGCTTTTCTCTTCCCTCTTCACTGCCTTTTTCCCTCTTTACTTTCCCATTCCCTTGACTCGCACGAACTTATCATCTATGCTAAACAAAGCACGATTTTTATGTGATGTAATAGTGAAATATAATTTATTTTTTAGTGATAAGGCTATTGACCGGGGAGATATGATGGAGCATGCTTTTGACAGACAGACAGACAGACAGGGATGATTTAGAAAAGAGTAAATTGGCATCAGAAGTGCAAGGGCCTCCTGTTCAATCTTTCCGGAGGCACTCTTTATTTTGGGTAGACCCGGAGCGGATCCAATGGATTGATATGGCAAAGGCCATTGCTATCATCCTGGTAATCATTGGGCATACGGTTACGTTTGGCACTCTTCCACGAAATTTTATCTTTTCATTCCATATGCCCCTGTTTTTCATTTTATCCGGATATACTATGCATCTTGCTGCAAACAAGACAGATTTAGTTAAGCATTTGAAGAAGAATGCCATTCACCTGTTGGGACCAGCTGTAGTTATTGCTGTTATTTCCATATTTGCCAGGTGGATTATGGTCGGTGGATACTCGTTGGAGTCCTTATGGCAGCTTGTGAAGACTACAGTTAATGCCTATTGGTGGGCTTCCGGTGTGAATGTACACAACCATCCCGGCGCGGGAGCAGTGTGGTTCCTGTTTTCCCTGTTCTGGGCTAAGGCTATTATGGATACTGTATCGATACTATTTCCTGGTAAAAAAGTTGATTATATCTTTGCTTTTATTGGTATTGGTGGTGTCCTTCTTGGTACTAAGGGAAAATGGCTTCCCCAGAATCTGGATGTTACCATGACGGCTATATTATTTCTCTACTTAGGTATGGTATGGAGAGAATGGAAAACATACATACAAAAATATGAGACCATAATCTTTATCGTAGCTATTGGCATTTGGTTATATTGCTTGAGCTTTGGCTTGTATATTGAGATGGCTACCAGACATTATCCATATTATGCGACTACCATTTTGGAAGCACTGTGTGGCACTTTTGCAGTTTGTTCCCTGTGTAAGGCTCTTGAATCGAACCCGAGATTACGTTATGTGCTTTCTTTTATCGGTATGCATACATTGCTTCTGTTTTCCATCCATTGTCTTGATTGGATTGCTGGGCCAATCTGGTCCAATCATAGTATGGGAACCATGATAGTATTGAGAACTGGTATTGTCTTGATTATTGGATTACTTGTTTACATTATGCATGGTAATAAGTCTTGGGATTTTACTAAAAGCTAAAAATGTTGGAGAAAAGCATGGTAAGAAAAAATAATAGTGATGTTCTTGGATACGCAATATTTGTTATGAATGTCAGTAAGAGAATATCAGCAATTATCGCTCCGTTTGTGATATAATGATGGAAAATTGTTACTAAAGGTCTATTTTTGCATTTTTACTTTATTTTTTATAGGCCTTTTTTATTTTTCGCTACTACATCAGTTTTGAACCTCGTCTTTGTGTATTTTTCATTATTAGAGATTGGATCTAATTATAATTTATAAGTTAATGAGGAATATTTAATTTTTCCTGATAATATTTGTTTGCATAATTTATAGGAGCTATTGATGTACAGAATTTTACAGATAGCAGTAGCCAATGATCGTGGGGGATTGACTGGCTATATTGTTAATAATTATAGGAGAATTGATAAGAATAAATTCCAGTTTGATTTTGTTACCTATGATGATAGGCTGGATTTTTCTGATGAAGTAGAGAAGATGGGAGCAAAAGTGTTTTATCTTCCCCGCCCTTCACATATCAGAGCTTATTATGATGCTTTGAAGAAAATCCATGATCAGACAAACTATACTGCGATTCATTTTAACCTTTCGTACGCTAACATTGTGCCAATTGCTTTGGCTAAAATGGCAGGTTTTAAGCGAATCATTGTTCATTCCCATAGTACTGGAATTGATGATCCTTCCTCATTAATTCGGCTCATAAAATTAACGATTCACCATGTAGGGAAACATTTGATTCCTGCTTTAGCAACAGACTATTTTGCCTGCTCCCGGTTAGCAGCTAAATGGATGTTTCCCAAAAGTATTATTAATCAGGGTAAATATGAAGTAATGTACAATGCCATTGATTTAGATAAATTTCGCTATAATCAACAAAAGAGAGTTACTACTCGTAGAGAACTTGATATTGCAGAAGATACTTTTGTCATTGGTCACGTTGGGAGATTTACATATCAAAAGAATCATGAATTCTTGGTTAAGGTTTTTAGGGAGATAATAAAGCAAGAACCTAACAGTTTGCTCCTTTTAGTAGGAGATGGACCGGATCGAGTAAAAATCGAAAAAATGGTAAATGCTTATGGATTACAAAATAAAGTTAGATTTTTAGGGCAGAGATCAGATGTGTCTAATTTGTATCAAGCAATGGATGCCCTGGTACTGCCTTCTCATTTTGAAGGACTCTGTATCGTAGCTATCGAAGCACAAATGGCTGATCTTCCGTGTATTTGTTCTGAAGCTTTAACAGCTGAGACCAAGGTAACTCCTAATTATATAAGCTTATCGTTAGATCTTTCTAGTGTGGATTGGGCTATTAAAGTATTAGAACAGAAGGGGAAGATTCGCACAGATAATACAACCAGACTTCGTGTTGCGGGATACGATGCAGAAGCTGAAATTGTACGTTTGGAGAAATTGTATCAAAAATGACGTTTACATGTATGTAAGTATCGAATTATATATCAAAAAGTATATTTTTTAAACTGCGGAGATGAATAAGCGATGATTCCCAAAATTATTCATTATTGTTGGTTTGGGGGAAATCCCAAACCGGAAGATGTCCAACGATATATTTCTAGTTGGAAACAGTATTGCCCTGATTATGAAATTAGAGAATGGAATGAATCAAATTTTGATATAAAGGAAAATGATTATTGTCGCGAAGCTTATGAAGCTAAACAATGGGCTTTCGTAACAGATTATGTTAGGTTAAAGGCTCTATATCAAGAGGGGGGGATCTATATGGATACAGACGTAGAAGTCTTAAAGAACTTAGATCCTCTTCTCATTTTTAACGCCTTCTCGGGTTATGAAACTAGGTCTACTATTCCAACAGGAACAATGGGAGCGTGCCCAGGTAATGAATGGATTGGCCTGCTGATGCATAACTATGATTATCGTCATTTTTACAATAAAAATGGTACTTTTGATAAAACAACTAATGTTAAAGTTATTACTGCTCTAACGAAAAATAAATATAATTTGCAATTTAATGGTGAAAAACTATATTTTGGTGATAATATGGCTATTTTACCATTTGATTATTTATGCGCTAAAAATGTTGATACTGGAGTGATACAGCGAACTAAGAATACTTTTACAATCCATCATTTTAAAGGGACTTGGCTGACACCTGAAGACCGTTATGCAAAAGAGCTTAGAAGTACTCTTAAAATATTACCATCTTCCTTGGCAAGTCATTTTGCACGATATTTTGCTGCAGCTAAATACCGTGGAATATGGAAAGCAAATAAAGAGGTTTTTTATTGGCTTGAACAAAATCATGGTAATCATTGACTTATCTTATTCATTATATTTATAGACATCAAAAACGTTCAAAGAAAGGAATAATAGATTTAATGATTAATGGTAAAAGAATTGGAATTGTAATATTGAATTACAATGATTATAAAACGGTATTGAAATACCATGAGTTAATCAAAAAATATAGAGTTATTGATCACATTATCATTGTCGATAATTTGTCAACGGATAATTCATTTGAACATTTAAAGCAACTTGCTAATAATAGCAATGTAGATGTTATTCAGTCAGATGCAAATAAAGGCTATTCGTATGGGAATAATTTTGGGGCTTTTTACTTAATTAAGAAATATAAAGCTGATATACTGTTTATTTCCAATCCTGATGTTGAATATACTGAGGATTTTCTTCAACGTATTGTTGATGATATGGATAAATATCATGCCCAAGCTGCAACTGGATATATGGTATTGCCTGACAGTCAAAAATTAGAAATGTATAAAGAAATTAATAGCTATTGGCAGGAACTATTAGATTGTACCTTTATATTAAAACGGATTGTGCCTTTTAACAGACATCGTATTTTAATAGGACATGGAGTTAGTAAAGTAGAATGGTTACCTGGGTCGTTATTTGCTATTGATGGTAACACATATAGAAAAATAGGTGGTTTAGATGATCATGTATTCCTATACTATGAAGAACAAATATTAGGTAAAAAGTTTATGAATGCTGGGTTGACGATGATTGTTGATACAAATATATCATATAAACATAATGTATCTGTATCAATTAATAAGTCTATGAAATTGCTTTCTCAGTTAAAGCAATCTTATCGCTCTAAATATTATTATTTTACTCATTATGAGCATATTGGTATGATAAAACGAATATTGCTGAAATGTGCGATTTTTTATGGAATTATAAGAAGAACGATACGTTGCAAAGTAATGTAGTTATATTTATTTTTATCTGAACGAATTAGGGTGAAAAATGAGTATTGAGTTTACATATTTTCTCCCTTCGGGGAGTTCACAGGATAGCTTTATTTATCCCTTAACAATCATTTTATTTTTATTTGCATGCATAGCTTTTATTAGAAGCAACTTTGATATATTAAATCCCTCCTTTATTTATAGTAGTTGCATTGCTGGTTGCTGTTTTTTAGCAGCTATATATACTGATTCTTGGAATTTACCAATGCATTTTGACTCGGCTATTATAATCTTGGTGATGTCAATTTTCTTTTATCTAGGAAGTATATTGGCAGGGTATGCTAATAATTTCAATGATGTATATACAGAGTTGAAAACATCTGAATGTCAATCTGGTGAAGGATTTTTTATTAATCCGTATGTGTGGTTATTATTATTAATTATTGTTACCTATTTTGTTTACCTAAATTACCTAGATTTTTTGGCTGCTGCGCGTCAAGTTACAAATGAAACTTCATTTACTAAAATGCTATTTCCGGTTATCGATGGTCTTAGTCATCAGCAAATAGAACTAAGCCGGTGGAATGCACAACGAATGAGGATATCTCAAGTAATTGCTTATATTTCTGTTATGGCAGTATGGATGAATCTGAAGGTTCATAATTATAAAGAAATCAGTAAATGGTGTGTATTTATAATACTGTATATACCATTTATGGTTCTAACAGGGGGAAGGCAGCAATTCCTTTATCTAATTATTTTTTCAGTTATGAGCTATTTCCTTATAAGTCGAAGAATATGTATTGATAAGCATAGTTTAAGAAAAGAAATTACGATTATTGGAAGCGCAGTCATAATTTTCTTGATCTTCTTTTTAGGAATTGGTGTTATTAATGGGAAAATTGGCAATGACTCAAGTGTATTAAAGGTACTAGTACATTATGCAGGAACGAACATATCAGCTTTTGACGTATATTTAAATGAAATGTTGATTCCAGATAATCAGTATATTGGAACTTTGACATTAGGATCCATATACAGATTTCTTCAAAATATAGGCTTTCATGGGCCACAATATATTCAGTATATAAGTGTATTCACTGCTTTTGGACCTGTAACGACCAATGTATACACGGCATTTTTTCGTTATATCCAAGATTTTGGATGCTTCGGATGTGCACTTATTATGTTTATTCTTGGCTTTTTTTATACGTTTATTTATCAGAGATTGTACTATTATGGATTGAAAAACTGGATGATACTTATATATTGTTCCATTGCTTATCCTATCTTTTTAATAGGGCGAGAAGAGCGGTTCTTTCGCGAGATATTGGCTTCAGGAAATTTTACTTTTATAGTAGAAGCTTTGATTTTTTACAATGTTTTTAGATTTTTAAGTAAGAAAAGGAACTAGTTAAAATGAAAATATCGAGTATTCTAAAAAGAGCTTGCATCGTATTTCTATGTTCAGTTTTAGCTGCAGGGGCAATGTATTATGAAAAAAGTCATGTGAATGTTCCAACTCCACAAACTGGCGATATGCTATATTTAAGGGTCATAAAGTTTAATGAAATTCCGACTCTTACAGTAGAGCAATCAAGTAGTGAAATTGATTTAACCAAATTAAATAATTCATGGATACATCTGTCAGAATTAGAGGCTCAAATTGATTCTGACTTTGATATCAGAGAACTAGCACCTAAATGGGATAATTTAGATAGTGAGCAGAAGCGGAAATGGATTGGAGATCATTTTCGAATTGAACATATAGGTCCAGGTATGTATGAATTAATTATAAATTTTTCGGACAAAGAGGCAAAAAATGCACAATATATTGATCAAAATTGTACAAAATTAATGGATGACTATGCAAAATCTATATCTGAAATCTCTCGGTTGATTACTCCTAATAATGAAATAGAGACTGTTCGAGAATTAAAAGATATTAGTGAGAAAAAAACTGAGCCTAAAGGATCGATAGAAAAGAAATACACAATAATAGGCCTTGTACTTGGGGCTGTTTTTGGAATAGTTGTTATTGTTGCTTATGATTCAAGAAAACGTTTAAAACATCAATGAGAAGGGGACAACGTGAAATTTATAGATACTCTTATAAATATTGCCTACTCATTTAGCGCAAACCTTGTTTCGCTTTGCATTTCCATTTTTATGGTCATGGTTGTTCCTAAATTTCTAAGTATCAATGACTATGGTCTTTGGCAATTATTCCTTTTTTATTTTTCTTATTTAGGATTTCTTCACTTTGGTTGGGAGGATGGTATTTACCTTCGATATGCGGGAAAACAGTTTAAGGACCTAGACAGTAAAACATTTGCGGGACAGTTTTATGGTATTGTAATTCTACAGATTATACTTGCGATTATGGTTACTTGTTTGAGTCAGACTATTGTATCAGACCCGGTTAAAAAAACAGCTTTGCTCTGTGCAGTATGGTTGGCTCCTTTTGTGAATTTTAATAGTCTTTGTAATTTTATCATGCAAATCACAAACCGAATCAAAGACTATGCTAGATTCCTATTAACGGAACGAATTGTATTTTTCCTGAGTGTAGTCTTCTTCTTACTGGTACTGCATCAAAATAGGTTTCGCTATATGTATTATGCGAAACTATTCTCCCTTGTAGTAATAACAGTGGTTGGAGTATATCTATGTCGCAGGCTTCTTCAGCCTCATTTCTACCCATTGAATCAGATTATAAGTGAAGCTAAGGAGAACCTGAGGGTTGGAATCAAGTTGCTAGGAGCAAATATAGCGGGGTTGCTGATTATTGGTGTAGTTCGTTATGGTATATCTATGGGTTGGGATGTAGCGACTTTTGGTAAAGTTTCCCTTACTTTAGGAATTTCAAATTTTTTGATGGTATTTATTACATCGGTTAGTGTAGTTTTTTTCCCAATTATTAAGCGTATGGATGAGGGAAAGAGGGTTACTGTATATGAGTCTATCCGCGGGTGTTTGGATATAATACTTTTTGCAGCATTAATAGGCTATTACCCGTTAAAGTGTATTTTGTCCTGGTGGTTACCGAAATATGCTGATAGCCTGATTTATATGAGTGTTCTTTTTCCTGTTTGTCTTTTTGATAGCAAACTCAGCCTCTTGATTAATACGTATCTCAAAAGCATGCGTCAGGAAGCTCTTATGCTGAAGATTAATGTAATAAGTGTAATTTTCTCAGTAGCAATTACGTTTCTAACGGTATATGTCTTTCATGATCTGAATCTGACTGTACTTTCTATAGTCATAATCTATGCTGTTCAGTGTGGCCTATCCGAGTTATATATATGCAAACTTCTCCAAATGGATTTAAAGAAAGATATATTGACTGACCTGCTCATGTGTACCATTTTTATGGTCAGTGGTTGGTGCGTTCGAAATGTATGGTGCATGGTAATTTATGCTGTTGCTTATATGATTTTCATACTTATACATCGTGGACAGGTAAAGAGTATTCTAGAATTTATAAGAGTAAAATGAGAAAGGAAGGCAATTCGTGTTCACTTTTTGCCCTTATTCCATCGATGTACAATAGATTAAGACATTGAAAAAGCCTGAAAGTTATAGAGAATTTCTTCTATCAACTTTCAGGCTTTTATTGTTTGGGGTTAGTTAGAGTTAGCGATGATTTTATGGTCTATAAATGATGAATCGGGTAAGGTAATGAATAGGCTTGCAATAGGTATTGCTTCTATTTCACTTATCTTCATACATCTTTTTATAATAATTCTGATATTCTCCAGAAATAATATTTTGCCACCAAGGCTTATGATCCAGATACCAACGGATTGTCTTTTGGATGCCATCAGCAAATTTAGTTTCCGGCAGCCAGCCAAGTTCTGCGTGGATTTTTGCCGGATCGATAGCGTAGCGGCGGTCGTGGCCTTTGCGGTCTTTTACGTAGGTAATGAGGCTTTCCGGCTTGCCCAGTTCCTTCAAGATAAGCTTTACAATGTCGATGTTTGCCATTTCGTTGTGACCACCGATATTGTAAGTCTCTCCTACGGTTCCTTTATGGATGATGAGGTCGATGGCTTTGCAGTGGTCTTCCACATAGAGCCAGTCACGGACGTTTTTGCCATCTCCGTAAACTGGGAGAGGCTTGTTATCAAGGGCATTGGCAATCATGAGGGGAATCAGCTTTTCCGGGAACTGGTAGGGGCCGTAGTTGTTGCTGCACCGGGAAATGGTGGTGGGGAGGCCATAGGTTCTGTGGTAAGCACCTACCAGGAGGTCAGCTCCCGCCTTGGAACTGCTGTAAGGGGAAGACGTATGGAGTGGCGTCTTTTCCGTGAAGAACAGGTCCGGCCGGTCCAGGGGCAGGTCGCCGTAGACTTCGTCTGTGGAGACCTGGTGGTAACGCTGGATACCATACTTCCGGCAAGCATCCATGAGGACAGAGGTGCCGATGATATTGGTCTCCAGGAAAATCTCCGGATTCAGGATGGAACGATCCACATGGGACTCGGCAGCAAAGTTCACCACCACATCCGGATGCTCCTCTTCAAAGAGTCCATACACCGCATCCCGGTCACAGATATCCATCTTCACAAACCGAAAATTCGGCTTATCCATGACCGGAGCCAAAGTGGAGAGATTCCCAGCATAAGTCAGCTTATCGAGGCAGATAATCCGATAATCCGGATACTTCTTCATCATGTAGAAAATAAAGTTAGAGCCGATGAAACCGGCACCGCCGGTTACGATTATTGTCATAATGTATGTTGTCCTTTCTGGTCAATTCGGAGGAGACTGCTTACGGCTAACCGCTATCCGCCATCCGCTGTCCGCTTATCGATTCTATCAGCTTTTTAAGTTATTAGATATCTTTATCCACTTTCAGCACCTGAACACCAAGGAAATCGAGTAGCAGTTAGCGGTTAACTGTTGTTCCCGTATAAGTCCATGTCATCCCGTACGTTCTTTGATACCGTTTCCTGCTGGTTGATTTCGATTCTTTTGATAAACCGATAAAGCATTCCTTTCAGGTCATCGCATAACTGCAAAGCAGAAATGGCGTCCCCTCTTGGGAAAAAATCCAGTTCGATACAGATCAGTAATTGTGCTTCCACTTCTGCTGCAGAGCCCCGAGCTACAGTAAGAAAGTATCGCAATTCTTTATCTGAATTACGTTCTGTGCCTTCTGCAATATTCAACACAATAGAGGTAACTGCCCTGCGTATCTGGTTGCTCAATGCATACTTTTCCTCTTGCGGTAATCTCTCAATAAGTGGATATACTTTCTTGACTAGCATCATGGCCTTTTGCCATACATCGAGTCGACGATAATCCATAGCCATAGCGGTTATCCTCCATGGGGGAATATGTCTGGCGTAAGCGTTGCAACAGACATACGGGTACTTCAGACATAAGGGTACTTTCATACGGGTACTTTAGATAGCTGGTTCTTTCGGTCAACGGTAAGCGGATAGCGGTAAGCATAAAACTAATTGCATCTAAGCCTTACTGTCTCGTGAAATCAAAACTTAAATGTGTCTTTCAGCCCTAACCATTTCTGATCCTTGTCGGAAAGATTCAGTGGAGTGCCGTCTTCGAGGGTGTATCCTTCAGCAGAGGGCGTGCCTTTGTATTTGCCTTTTACCTGTGGCCATACAATGCCGATTTCCGGATCGTTCCAGGCCATGCCGCCTTCGTCATTGGGGTGCCAGAAGTCGTTTACTTTGTAGCAGAATTCCGCCACATCGGAAAGGACGAGAAAGCCATGGGCAAAGCCTTCAGGAATGAGGAACTGTTTTTTATTTTCTTCTGTCAGTTCCACGCCGTACCATTTGCCATAGGTGGGGGAATCAGCCCTAAGGTCCACCGCCACATCAAAGACGCTGCCCCGTACGGCCCGTACCAGCTTGCACTGGGGATAGTGTTTCTGGAAATGAAGGCCTCGAAGTACACCTTTCGTGCTCATGCTCTGGTTGTCCTGGACAAAGTTGATATGAAATCCCGCTTCTTCCATGTCTTTCTGGTTGTAGGTTTCCATGAAATAGCCCCGTTCATCTCCATGAACGGCTGGTTCAATAATGCAGAGGCCTTGAATGCCACCAACGTTTTTTGTAACTTTAATTTGACCCATGATTGTGCTCCTTTTGGCATTTAATACGATTTGTGCTTGAATAGTGGGGAAGGGAGCTTACAGGAAGATAAGCTTACTCGCTCACAGATATCAGTTTACAGATATTTATGGGCTGCAAGCTGATACTCCAATGGTGCTTGAAAGAATCTGTAAGCTGTCAGCAGATAGCTGTAAACGCACTAACCCACTGTCTCACTTACCCACTATTTCGTCAATATATCTTCTCAAAGCATCATGCCAATCCGGCAACCGCTTAAATCCTGACTTATCCAGACTCTTTTTACTCAACCGACTGTTATGGGGTCTCATTGCTTTTGTCGGATACTGGTCTGAAGATATGGGGATGATCTTACAGGGGAGGCTGGTATCTTTCATGATTTCCATAGCGAAGGCAGCCCAGTTGGTAACGCCTTCATTGGTGGCGTGATAGACTCCATACTTTTCTGTCTCAATCAGATCGCAGAGGAGGGGGGCCAGGTCTGCGGTATAGGTGGGGGAGCCCCACTGGTCGGATACCACGGTAAGCTGCTCTCTTTCTTTTCCCAGACGAAGCATGGTCTTTACGAAGTTATTGCCATTCACGCCGAATACCCATGAAATGCGGACGATGAAATACTGACTGGAAATCATCTGAACTGCCTGCTCTCCAAAGAGCTTTGATAAGCCATATATATTGAGCGGAACTTTTTCAGCATTTGTTTCGAAAGGTAGATTTCCCTGTCCGTCAAATACATAGTCTGTAGAAATATATACCAGTTTTGCACCAATTTCTTCAGCTGCTTTTGCAATAGCAATAGTGCCATTGGAATTAACGGCCATGCATTTTTCATATTCATCTTCTGCCCTGTCTACGGCAGTATAAGCGCCGCAGTGGATAATAACATCCGGATGATAGGTATGGATAACGCTTCTTACGGCATCAGCATCGGCCAGGTTCATATTTTTGGAGCTGAAGCCTTTGTATTCGATATGACGTTTTTCCAGTTCCTTTGCCACGTCATAGCCCAATTGCCCGGTCACACCGGTTACAAGAACTTTCATAGAATTACACACTTTCTGGAAACATCAGAAAATTGGTGGGAAAGTGTATTTGTGATAAAATCACTATCGCACTGCTCCACTCTATTACTTTCCGTATGATATAATAATAAGACATAAAAATATTATACAATACATTCAATCTGAAAGGCAAAGCACCATGAAAGGCATTATTTTAGCCGGTGGCAGCGGCACACGACTGTATCCACTGACCCGAGTCACTTCGAAGCAGCTACTTCCTATATATGATAAACCTATGATTTTTTATCCACTATCCACTCTCATGCTGGCAGGGATCCGGGATATTCTGATCATTTCCACGCCCCATGATCTGCCGAACTTTGAGAGGCTTCTGGGTGACGGATCCCGTTTCGGTATCCACCTGTCCTACAAGGTGCAGCCATCGCCCGACGGCCTTGCCCAGGCCTTTATTCTGGGGGAAGAGTTCATCGGCGGCGAATCCTGTGCCATGATTCTGGGGGACAACATCTTCTACGGCGCCGGCCTTACAAAGTACCTGAAGGAAGCGGCAGCCAGAAAAGAAGGGGCCACGGTCTTTGGCTACTACGTGGATGATCCGGAGCGATTCGGCGTCATCGACTTTGATGAAAACGGGAAAGCCCGGTCCATCGAAGAGAAGCCGACGCACCCGAAGTCGAACTATGCTGTCACCGGTCTCTACTTCTACGATAAAAATGTCTGCGACTACGCCAGACAGGTAAAACCCTCTGCCCGGGGCGAATTGGAAATCACGGATCTCAATAAAATGTATTTGGAAAGTGGAAAACTCAATGTAGTTACACTAGGCCGCGGCTACGCCTGGCTTGATACGGGAACCATGGATTCTCTGTATGATGCGTCCGTATTTGTTCGGTCCATCGAGACCCGTGCAGGGATCCATATTTCTATGCCGGAGGAAATTGCCTTTGTGAATGGCTGGATTGATAAAGAGGCTCTTCGGGAAAGCGCCCAGGAATATGGTAAAAGTCCGTACGGCCAGTACTTGATGAAAGTTGTGGAAGGTAAAGTTAGACGGGAAGATTAACCAGTTTTTATTGTATTATAATTTGATAGAGAGTGTATTATGCAGAAAATTCGTAAAGCAGTCATTCCAGCAGCCGGGTTTGGTACCCGTTTCCTTCCGGAGACGAAGGCTATGCCCAAAGAGATGCTGCCTATTGTAGATAAACCAACTATCCAGTATATTGTAGAAGAAATCCTTGCCAGTGGCATCCAGGAAATTCTCATCATTTCTGGTCATGCCAAGAGAGCCATCGAGGACCACTTTGATTCCTCTCCGGAACTGGAACAGCACCTGAAGGAAAGTGGGAAAGAAGATCTGTTGGCTCAGATTCGGAAGATTTCGGACATCAAGGTCCATTACGTTCGCCAGCCTTATATGCGTGGACTGGGAGATGCCATTCTCTGTGCTAAGGAATTCATTGATGATGAACCCTTTGGCGTTATCCTTGGCGATGATATTGTCTATACGGGAGATGGGGAGCCGGCTCTGAAGCAGCTCATGGACCGGTACTATGAGACCGGCAGCACCGTCATCGGCTGTCAGGTGGTGCCGGAGGATAAGGTATCTTCTTACGGCATCATCCAGGGTGAAAAGACGGAGAATCCCGATATGCTGCGGGTGGTGGATATGATAGAGAAACCTTCCATTAAGGAAGCTCCCAGCCGGTTTGCAGCTCTTGGACGGTACGTGATTACTCCGGATGTCTTTGATATTCTGGAAATGACTCGGCCTGGCAAAGGTGGAGAGATCCAGCTTACCGATGCCCTCCGTGTCATGGCTCATGCGGAGAAAGTGTATGCCTATAATTTCAAAGGAAAGCGGTATGATACGGGAAATAAACTGGGGTATCTCAAGGCGGTAGTTGAATTCGCTTTGCGCAGAGAAGATCTGGGTGAACAGTTCAGGGATTACTTGAAAGGGTTAGAATTGTAAGTTAAAAAAGCAAAGACCAATAATGGGTAATGCCAACTATTGGTCTTTTTTCTGCAATTGAGTCGTTGGGGATTAATTTCTACATTGCTATTTTCCCGTGACATATTATAAATAAGTATCTTATCTTTATAAGATACACTTTTTAACCTGTAACATGTAAATAGAATTAATTTTTGATATTCAGAGGTATTGACTGGGGAGATACGATGGAGCATGCTTTTGACAGACAGACAGACAGACAGGGCTGAAATAGGGAAGGGTGAAGAGGGGAGAGAGACGAGTGGGATAGCTGCTGCGCAGCAGCTGAGTCCGACAAGTGAAAGAAAGCCTACAGCTATGGAAACGCTGATTAAATGGGCTTTTTACAAGCGCTAATTATTCACAGCCTTTTTC
>ERZ1034949.974-NODE-974-length-15210-cov-26.569119_pt1 | contig 15210 bp, 7 predicted proteins | sample MGYA00520590_ERZ1034949 | MGnify/ENA primary metagenome ERZ1034949 (study PRJEB33766, sample SAMN09781752) | gut metagenome | biome: gut microbiome | host: Homo sapiens | place: Madagascar | study: EMG produced TPA metagenomics assembly of the PRJNA485056 data set... | reverse complement strand
TTAGAGAAGGGGGGCGGCCAAAGGCCGGGGGATGGATCCGCCTCGCAGAGGCGGGGTCTGCGAAGCAGATAATTTCCACCGTTTCCCATCAATCCATCCTGCGGCTTTGCCGCGGCCCTTCTCCAAGGGCCTGCATTCTTACGGATTTTCTTACACTGAGCTGATTACCATTACGGCAATCTTTCCTGCGGCGCCAGCCGCAGATGGATACCGGTGGAAGCTCTGTACGGTCGTACACCAGCCCATGTACCCACAAAAAATCAGCGGGACTGCACGATCCTACAGCCCCGCTGATTTTTGGTTTTCACCGGAAATGGTTATTCTTCTATCAAAGTCTATCTATTAAGCGAAAGGAACCCACTTGCCGTCCTTTACCTGGAGAACGTCCAGATCCATCTTCGGATCTCTGTGGTCATCGAACTGGAACTTGCCGGTAGCCCCTTCGAAGTCCTTGATCTGGGCCAGGGCATCACGGAATTTCTTGCGGTCCGTGGTGCTGCCGGATTTTTCTACAGCTTCATGCATAACGTAGATAGCATCGTAAGCCTGGGCGGAGAACTGGTCCGGTTCGTGGCCGTATTTTGCCTTGAATGCCTTCCGGAAGTTCTGTGCCTTATCGGTCTTCCGTTCTGCGTTCCACGGAGTAGCTACGAGGGTACCTTCCGCAGCGGCGCCGGCCTGTTCAATGTATGCCGGGCTGTTGAAGCCGTTGTTGCCGATGATGGGCTGGTTCATGCCCATTTCGCGGGCCTTCTTAACGATGAGGGCCCCTTCCTGGTACAGACCGGCGATGCAGATAACATCGGGGTTAGCAGCCTGGATCTTTGTGAGCTGTGCGGAGAAATCGGTATCCTTGTCGGCAAAGGTTTCGGTATCGATGATGTCGATGCCCATCTTCTTGAAGAGTTCTTCGTAAATGCCATGTTCACCAACCATCTGGTCATTGTTGTTGGAATACATGATGGCTACCTTCTGGAAGCCCAGTTTATCATGGGCCTTCTTTACGGTAATCGGAATAGCCATCTTGCCGGGGATGGCGTTACGGAAAATATAGTCGCCGATATCTGTGATGCCGGGAGCCGTGGTACCGGTGCCGAAAGCTACCATCTTGGACTGCTGGGCAATGGGGCCTGCAGCGAACATGGAGCCAGAAAGGGTCGGTCCTTCAACAGCGAGAACCTTATCCTGTTCAATGGCCTTCTTCATGGCATTGATGGCTTCTGCCTTGTTGCCCTTGGTATCATAGGTCTTCAGGTCGATTTTGATCTTGGTATTCGGGTTCTTATTGATTTCTTCTACCGCCAGTTCCGTGCCGTCCTTCATAGCCTGTCCATAGGCAGCAGCCGGGCCGGTGTAGGCGCCGAGGAAACCGAATTTAACGGTCTGGGCACCGCCTGCGTCGCCGCCCGCTTTCTTGCTGCCGCCGCATCCTGCGAATGCGCCGCAGATTGCTGCTGCTGCCATAATTGCTGCCATACCTTTTAACCATTTCTTCTGCATAGTGAAAACCCCTTTCATAAACTTTGATTGAATGCCATATTTGCCAACTTCTGACGACACAGGAATGAAGGAAATAAAAACGCCCCTGCCGGGCAGTCTTATACTGCCGGCAGGGGCGGATGTTCCGCGGTACCACTCTGGTTTATCTCTCTCGCCGCCGTATATATAGAATGCCCCTGTAAAACAGAACGCCCCTACCTCCGGCATGAGCCGGAGATAGGGGCGAATTGATTCGCGGTACCACCCTACATTATACTTGCGGTTTCCTATTCGTAACGTGAATGGACGTTCCTGCTTACTATATTCGGCTGGAAAGCTCTCGAGTGACTAACAGTAAACCTTCGTCTGCCGGTTTTCATCGCCCACCGGCTCTCTGCAAGATCAAAAGTAAACCTTTTTCTCGTTCATCGCTTGTATGTATTTCGCTTTCAGAAGCTTGTAGACATAATACAACCTGCCATTTCATCTGTCAAGACAGAAAATGAATTTTTGGCAAAATTTTTACAAAGTGCAGTTAGAGCCCTATGCGCAGGGGCCTCGAGCCTCCAGCCTTGAGCCTTGAGCAGGACAGGCCCTTCGGACCAATTCCATCAGTTTCCATCAGCTAACCTCCGCCTTCCCAAGGAAGGAGCCTCCTGTAGTGTCATTTGTCCGTTTCAGGGTTACAGTCTTCAGGCCCCCATCTGCAGCGCAGCTGCGGGACCTCAATTCTCTTTCCTCAAATCTCAATTCTTCTACAAGTACTGTGACACATCCTTCCTCCCCAGCAGTGCTGCCGGAATGAGGCCTGCCGCCATGCCGCAGAGAGTGATTACCGGAATAATGAGGAGTCCCCGCCAGTCCGGGGCTGTCACCATGGTGATAGCCGCCGTATTGGCGATGGCCCTGGCTGTGAGGAGGCTGCCGCCGTAGGCAGCGCACCAGCCCGCCAGGCTCCCCAGGAAGAGGAGCATCCCCTCCTCCAGGAGGAGCAGGGACCGGATTTTTCCCTTTCCAGCGCCCAGGGCTTCCAGGAGAGCCAGTTCCGGCAGTCGGGACAGGCCGCTCCAGTACATGACCAGGAGAGTGATAATGAGGGACATGGCGAGAAGGGAAATGACCAGGGCCTTCCAGAATCCCTTGGTCTGTCCCACCATGGCGTAGAGGGAAATAATGGACTGGGAGGGGAAGACCATCTGCACTTCCTTATTCTTCTGGTAGGCAGAAAGGAGTTCCATGGCTTCCTTATAGCCCTTCGGCACCACGAGGAGCGCCGTCACTTCCCGTTTTGCTTCCTCCTTTTCTCCATGTTCTTCCCATACGTCCTTCATGTCGATGAAGATAGCCGTATCATAGGGGCCACCCACAGGGGAAAGGATGCCCACCACCTTGAAGGGGTGTTCATGGGCATGGCCCTTGGCAGAAGTACCGTGGACGGACTTGAAAGTATCTCCCACCTTCAGTCCCGTGAGCCGGGCAGTTTCACTGCCGATGACCGCTTCTCCTTCATTCCGGAAGACCCGGCCTTCCCCCATGGCCAGCCAGGGGCCCTTATTTTTCTTCGGCCGGTAATCAAAGAGAGCCGCGTCGGTACCGGCGATGCGGAATCCCCGATAGTTATCGCCGAATCCCAGGGGATACACGGCCTGGGTCTTCCCGCCGTCTTCCAGTTTCTTCATTTCCTCATAGGAAATATTGCCCACCGGACGGTCCCGGAGAAATACCGTATTCAGTACCAGCTGGTACGCCGAACCCCGGGCGCCTGCCAGTATGGGGAACGGCTCCACCGCCCGGTTGATGCCTTCGTAGAGGCCGCCGGTGACCTGGAGAATATACACCGGCACCGCCGCCGTCACCAGGATGAGGAGGAACAGCAGCAGCTGCCGGAGAGGCCGCCGGAGCAGGGATAGAAATGCCAGTTTCAGCATGGGAGGAAACCTCCTTTCTGCACGTCGTAGCGCTTCGGGAAGAGATCCATCACCCGTTTATCGTGGGTGGCACAGAGCAGGGTGGCTCCTGATTTCTTCTGGTAATCCAGCATGATATCCATGAGCTTCTTCCCGTTCTCCTCGTCCAGGGACGCCGTAGGCTCGTCGGCCAGGAGAAGGGAGGGATGGCGCACTACGGCCCGAAGGAAAGACACCCGCTGCTGCTGGCCGCCGGAAAGGTGGCCGGTCTTCCGGTCTCCCATGCCGGAAAGGCCCACATCCGCCAGGAGCCCTTCGATTTCATCGTCATCGGCAGAGCGGCCCGCCAGCTTCGCAGAAAGGCGGATATTTTCCTTCACCGTGAGCCAGGAGAGAAGGAGGGGCTTCTGGAACACATAGCCCACCTTCTCCGCCCGGAAGCGGCACCGCTCTTCCTTAGAAAGGTTTGTCAGCTGCACATCGCCAATGGTAATATCCCCATAGGAAGGGGTCAGCATGCCTGAAAGGCAGTGAAGAAACGTAGTTTTCCCGGTGCCCGAGGGGCCGGTAATCACCGCAAGCCCTCCGTCCTCCAGGGAAAAGGAGGGCACCGAAAGGGCGCGGAGTTTCTTCCCTTCCCCATCGGGGAATTCACAGATCAGATTTTGTACCAGAATCATAGGAACTCCTTTGTTGAATAGTGGGTCAGCGGCTCCGCCGCAAAAGAAAGAGTTGAGATTTGAGAATTGAGAGTTGAGGTCCCGCGGCTTTGCCGCGGCCCTTCTTCAAGGGCCTGCATGATTGGAATTACCAGGCATATTGAAACCAACCGTGAGCAAGTGCCCCCTTAGAGAAGGGGGCGGCCAAAGGCCAGGGGATGGATCCGCCTCGTAGAGGCGGGGACTGCGAAGCAGGGGTTTCTCCTCATTGCCCAACAATCCATCCTGCGGCTTTGCCGCGGGCCGTTTGGCCTAAAAGGAAGGCGCTTTAATAGGCAGGCTAAACGCCTTTTGTATTCAGGCCAAACTTGGAAGTCCTATGTGGGCATCCTGCAGAGGATGCCCAAGCCGGGCTCATTTGCGAGCATAGCCTGCCCATTAAGCGAGCACCTTAGAGCCCGGCCGAAGGGTTTCCATCTCCAAGGGGGCACGCTCTTATGGCTATTCTCGATATATGTGGTAATCCCAAAGCATGCAGGCCCTTGGAGAAGGGCCGCGCCAAAGGCGCAGGATAGATTGACAGGATAAGACGGCGAAGCCGCGGGGTCTCAATTCTCTTTACTCAATTCTCAATTCTCTCCCTTTCCCACAGAAAAAGGCCGTGAATGGATGAACCATTTCACAGCCCTTGTCAGTCAAGCGATGGGCCGGCAGGAGAAATCAGCTGTCGATGGAATCCGCATGGATCCGAAGCTGGCTCACAAATCCGGTTTCTTCGTCAGTCTCACTGCCTATCTCCAGAGTGCCTGTAACGGTGATGGGGGTATCGTAAGGGAGTGCGGTAATGGGGTCGTCTACTTTGACAACGATGATGTTATCAGGCCAGTCTGCGTCACTGGAACAGAAGGGGCAGACAGACATAGGGACTTCAGTGAGCACGAAGAAATGTATGGTCGGCGTCAGTGGCGGGGCCATGTAGCCCGAGATGGTCACTGTGCCGCCTTCAAGACTCTGCACCTTGTCCGAGAAGGCGAGGCCATCGGCGGAGTAGGAGGAATAAATTTCATCAAACGATAATTCTTCCGCCTCTGCAGCCGGAGCCGCTGCCAGGAACAGGGATAGAATCATAAAGGAAATCAAAAGTAATCGTTTCATCAATCATATGTCCTTGGAGGTATGGAAAGTGGGAGTAACCTCCCCCATCTATGGGGGAGGTCACCGGTTCAGGGATCTCCCTTCCATTTCCTTACTTCTTATTTTTTGTAGCGTCGATGCCGAGGGCTCTCATCATACCGAAGAAGACTTCCGTATTATCCATGGTGCCATGGAAGTATTCAGAGCCAGGGCCGCCGGCATTCAGGAGAATATCATCGGCGGAATGGCATTCCTGGGGATCGTCCTTCGGAGTGTTGGCCGGCATCAGTTCAGCCGGGTCGCCAGGATGGATACGAGCCGGATTTGCTTTGGAGGAAGCATGGGATACCTGATGGTATTCTACGTTGTCCCCGTTCTTTACCGCTTCTTCCTTGGTCTCCGTTACAGCCAGGGCCGGCGGAGTCGGGGTCTTCATGAAGTGGTAGTTTTCATAGTATTCCGGATGGTTAGCGTACTGGACAGCCAGGGTCACATCGGGATCCGGGTTATCCGGGAATCCATCGTGGTCGGCATCCTTGAATGTCGGGAAAATAGAGTTTGCATAGACCCGAACTGCTTCGGTGCCCTTCTTGCCATCCCGTTCATGGTAGGTGCCGCTGATGGAGATGCCGTGTGCATGGTCGGCGAGGACGATGATCAGTGTATTGTCGCCATGTTCCTTTGCCCACTTTTCAGCGTATTCGATGGACTTATCGAATTCGATGGTATCGTAGGCTGCACGCTGCCAGTCCATGACGTGGAGCTGTTTATCGATGGAAGCCCCTTCAATCATGGCGAAGAAGCCGTTCGGGTTCTTGGAGAGGATGTCCAGGGACTTTTTGGTCATATTCATCAGGTTCGGCTGGTCCGTGAAGCCTTTCAGGACCTTCGGGTTCTTCAGCATTTCACGGTCGATGTACACGTTCATGGTGCCCGTATGGAAGAGGCCCAGGAGCGGCTTGTTGTCCGGAGCAGCCATCATTTCCTTGGAAGTGGAAGCGAAGGTGTAGCCCAGGTTCTTGAAATCCTGGATAATGTTGTCGTTATCTTTTCTCTTGGATCCGGGAACAGACTTCGGCAGGTAACGGGCAGAGCCGCCACCCATGATAACGTCCGGGCGATGGTAAGCGTCCAGGTAGCTCTTAGCCAGGAAATCCTGGTTGGCTCTCCGGCGGGTATGGCCGATCATGGCTGCCGGGGTAGCATCGGTGGATTCCGCTTGGGTAATGATGCCGACGGACATGCCTCTCGTTCTCTTGACGATTTCGGAAATGTTTTCTACCTTCGGATCATCGAAGGGATCCTTCGTGGAGTCTTCATAGACGCCCATGGCATTGACCACGGACTTGTGGCCTGTGGCATAGGCGGATGCGGAGTTCGCACTGTCGGTGACCAGGGAATCGTAACCGGAAGTGGTGATGACCGCATTGTGGTCCAGTTTTTCCATAGCCAGCAGGTCATTGTACTTGCCGTTTGTCATACCCTTGGAAAGGATACGGGCAATTTCACGAGCCTGGAGGGACATGCCATCGCCTACGAAGAGGATGACGTTCTTTGCCTTCTTCACAGCTGCTTCATGGACTACATTGTAGCCGGCGGTGGCTTTGGACACGCCGAGGCTGTCCTTTGCGTTGACCGTTACTTCCACCTTGCCGGTCTTGGCAAAGTCCACATCATCGATGCGGTAGGAAGTCACACCGTTTCCGAGATCCTTGGTGACTGCCTTCTTGCCGAAGAACTTTTCTGCCGGTACACCGTTCACCTGTACGTCCACGGACTGCAGGTTCTTGGCATTGGACACTTCCACATCGAAATCAAAACGGGCGCCTGCCCAGAACTTGGCCGTATCTACCGGAAGAATCCGGATATCCGATGCCTGAGAAGGAAATGCCCCTCCAAGGAGGGCACCTCCTGCCAGTACTGCGCAAACAGCCGCTTTCATCCATGCTTTTTTCATACCTCTGCTCCTTCCCTTGGAAAGCACCATACCATGACCGTGCTCTCCCGATGAATCTTATTCATCACTTCTTTTATTGTTGTTCTGAGTTCCATGATAAAGAAAAAATGCAACGGTTCTGACAGGGCTTTGTATGAGAAAGGCAAAATGAAAATTAGAAATAAAATAAAAGTCCAACATTTTTGACGAAATGTGGACTTTTGTAAATAGATTGAAAAAACAGAATTGAGATTTGAGGTTTGAGAATTGAGGTCCCGCAGCTGCGCCGCGGAACCTGTCTGACGTCTGCCTTCCTTTCAGAATCCGGCTGACGATAAACGATGATAGTCATTTCGAGCGGTGTGAGCATGCCCTATGACTCTGCAGACAAGAATCGCTACAGCTGCGATGAGCCGAGAAATCTTTCTCGTGGTCGGGAATACAAGTCTTTTCAACCCCTCTCCGCCCTGGCGCACTTCGTGCCTGGGGGGGAGGCTTGGGTAGAGTCATTTCCACGTTTTGGGGATAGAGTCATCAGGATTCCAACGGCGGCGTAGCTACTCTCCCATCAATCCATCCTGCGGCTTTGCCGCGGCCCTTCTCTAAGGGCCTGCACAATAGGGAAAGATTTGAGAGTTGAGGTTCAGCGTCAGAGCCGCAAAAGGCTGCATGCTTATTGGTTATCTCATAATTGAAAAATAACCGTAAGCGAGTGCCCCCTTAGAGAAGGGGGCAGGCCAAAGGCCAGGGGATGGATCCGCCTCGCAGAGGCGGGTTCTGCGAAGCAGACGGAGGTTAGCCATTGGACGCGCCGCAGGCTGGACCGGTCTGACATCTGACCGTCTGGCCATCTGATGTTCCCGCCCCAAACGACACTATCCACACCCCACACGCAGGCCTGACTGACGCTAAACGATGACCGTCATTTCGAGCGGTGTGAACATGCCCTATGACTCTGCAGTCAAGAATCGCTACAGCTGCGATGAGCCGAGAAATCTTTCTGGTGGTCGGGAATACAGGGCTTTTCAACAGCCTTCCTTCTGCAGTGAATCAGTGGCTGGTGGCTGGTATCTGGGTGGTCAGCTCAAGTCTCAAGGCTAAAGGTTCAAGGCCCCACTCCCAGTGACTCCAACCGTCCCCACCTCGCGCCGCAGGCTGGACCTCAACTCTCAAATCTCAACTCTCAACTCTAAAAAAAGGGGGACGCCGGTTTCCCGACGTCCCCTTTGGACTTACTCAGTCTTACTTACCTAACTTTGCCAGAATTTCCTGGATCTGTTTCTTCATCTCCTGGTTTTCCTTTTCCAGGTTATCGATCTTCTGGGCCTGGTTCTGGATGGTCTCTGCCATTTCCACTTTGCTCATGCCGTTATAGGCGGAGCCTTTGCCCACCTTGAAGGATACCCCCGCGTTCACGCCGGGGTCACCGTTCCCCATGGATACACCTACGCTGACCATGGTGTTGGCGTTGGGCTGGTAGAAGGCGCCTACTGCGGCGGCGTTGGCATTCCGGTAGTGGCCGAAGCCTACGGCGTAGCTTGCCTTGTCGGCGGGATCATAGTCCAGCGGATGGAGGGCTGCCAGTGCATTGCTTCCGGCAGCGGCCTTATTGATGTTGTTGTTCAAATGGCCGTAAGCGCTGTGCATATCCTGGTAAATCTGCTGGGTGCTGGCAGCGTTCACTTCATTCACGTAGCCCACGTTGGCAGCGGAGGAATTGTCGCTGCCGTCCGTCACCACACCGGTAATGGTACGGCCATTGCCGTCCTTGTCGCTCACGTCGACCTTCGTAGCAGCGTCAGAGCCACCGATTTTGATGGTCTTGCCATCGCTGTTGATGAGGTCAGCGGTCTTCTTCACCTGGGTATCAAGGTTCGTCAGGTTCTCAGCAGTGGTGCTGTCCTTCTTGATGTAGGAGCCATTTTTGTCCGGACGGAGTTCCTTCCAGATCGTATTGCCGTTGACTGCGTTAGTGGAGCCTTCTTTGATGTCTGTATCTTTCAGACCGCTGATTGTCTGATCTGTAATCGTGACACCGCCGATGGTGGCACTCTTGTTCACAGTCAGGGTATCCGTAGTCGTGGTCTGGGCCTTCACACTGTCCACGGAAATATCCTTGTTCAGAGACACCTGATGGCCTGTCACTTTGCCGTTGTCATCTTTGATATCAGTGACAGCAATATTGCTGTCGCCCTTAATATTATTCGCTGCAGAAGAGGCATCATTCACTGTCTGAATGGCTCCATCCAGTTTGCCGATGGCACTGGTGATGCTGTCGCCATCTTTCACATACTTATTGCTGCCACTGGTATTGCCCTGGCTGTACTTCTGGTCGCCAATCTTCGTGTTCACGTTGTTGATAGCATCCACAACGGTAGTTGTCGTGCCATCAGCGTTCTTCACACCGTCAGCCAGTTTGGAAACATCGCCCATTTCGCTGGCCTTGGCTACATCTGTGATGGTAACGGTACCTTTGTTATTGTTATTGTTATTGTTATCAACAAGGTTCATAGAAATCTGATGCTGATCATTAACAGCATAGGAACCTGCTGCCACATGGGTATCGTTTGCTCCAGCCTGATTGACAGCATCACTCATAGCCTGGGCTACCTGGCTTTCTGTAGCGGCCTTGGTAGAACTAGAGTAATCGGCTTTGGAATTCCAGGTGGTATTCGTCAGTCCGGAAACTTCGCCTTTGGTACCGTCGATGGTAACAGGCTTCGTTGTGCCGATTGTAATCATATCGCTAAGGCCGATGCCATTGGAATCGACTTTCAGGTTGCTGTCAGAGGTCTTGATCTTGACAGCATGGGTATTGCTATCAATTTCGAGGCCATCGCCCGTATTGACGACCAGCTCGCCGCTGTCATTGAACTTCAGGCCATCCCCTTTCTTGACAGAAATAACCTTGTCCGTGATATCAATGCCATTGCCAGCCGTATAAGCAGCATCTGCTACGGTCTGGTTAACGAGGTTCCGGACATCACCCATATTGGCGGCATTGCCATCGCTATTGGTGTTCACTGTATATTTACCATTGGCATCTTTTGTCAGGTTCGAAGCTACAGCCTTGATGCTGCCGCCGTTGACGCTGATGTTCTTATCCGCCGTATCCAGGGTGATCTTGGCGCCATTGTTATCTGTGCTGCCGGAAATGGAGGTGATACCGGTCAGATCCTGAGCCAGCTGGACTTTCAGCTTGCCATCCACGTTGTTCACGCCGATGTTCTTATCCGTCAGCTTCGTACTGTCGGCACCGCCGATGATGTCCATGGTGTTGTTCAGTTTCTTGGCAATTTCCTTCCCATCGTCGCCGGCGAACTTCATGCCGTCTTCCATGGTAGCTGCCTGGTGTTTCCCGTTCTTGTCTTCGTAGACAATGCGGTTGATGCCATCTTTGCCATCCACACCGTTGGCACCTTTGGACCCATCTTTGCCATCTTCGCCCTTTTGGATGGTGATATCCACAGCCCCATCCTTGCCGTTCGTGCCGGCAGGGCCTACCAGGCCAATCGTGCCCGGTTTGCCATCGGCACCGTCTTTGCCATCCTTACCTGGCGTGCCAATAACAATCTTTGTCATTCCACCGTTGAGGGCCTTATACACCGTACCACCGGTAACGAGCTGCTGGCTGCCGTTCTTCTCTTTATCAGAGGCATCCGGATCAGCAATCTTGCCCATACCAATGGCTTCGCCCCATGCATTTTCATTGGTATTCTGTTCATCCGCAGAAGCAGCGGTCTTACCATCAGAGCCCTTCAGATTTTTACCAATGTTGGAAGCATCTACATGGGCATCCAGATTATAGGCATTCTGTAAATCGCCCAGATTGACGGCATGCTTCAGGACATCACCGGTTGCTGTGGCAAGGGTGATAACGTTGCCATTACCATCATCACCATCTTTTAAAGGATTACCTGTAGCATCCTGTAATGCGCTTCTCAGATTGGTAATGGCTGTCCCGTAATTCGTACCATTGTATTCGCTTCCCTTGAGATCTATTTCTGCATAGGTGGAGCCCATTCTATTCGTGCTAGAACTAGGCAAATCTACCACATACTGTACTGTGAGCGTATCCAGATTTCTCAAATTGGTTCCCGTTGTGAAGTCCATGTTAATAATGCTATTTTGGGTCGGCAGATCCTGTCTGAGTTCTTTCCACATCGTACCGCCAGTAACCAGCTGATCGTATCCCTCCTGTTTACGATTAGGAGAACCAACCTTGCCCGTACCTAAAGCTGTGGCCCAGGCAACGGCGTTAGCAGTTTTGGCTTCATCGCTACCGTTAAAATGAATGCCAATATTGGAAGCATCCACGTTGGCCTTCAGTGTATCATTTGTGAATGCCGTGGAAATCATGCTGTTCACATCACTCAAGTTGGCTGCATGCAGTGCATCGTTTGCAGCAACATATTTGCCATCGGACAGGCCGCTGGCCATGTTGGTAATGCTGCCACCGTTGACGCTGATGTTCTTATCCGTCGTATCGAGGGTAATCTTGGCGCCAGTGGTTTTTCCATCCGTCGTTGTCTGGTTGGCAATGGATGTAATACTGGTCAGGTCCTTAGCCAGTTTCACATCATAGGTTACCTTGCCGGTGGTGGCATCGGTGTCGCTATGGAGCTGGATGTTCTTGCCGTTATATTGCCCTGCTTCCGTTGCCGCTGCTGTGTTGCCTTCTACAGTGAGAGCCGTATGAGCTCCACTGGCTTTTTTATCCAGTGCATTATAAGCTGTCTGCAGATCACTGAGATTCACCGCATTTGTCAGCCCTTCAGTGACCTTGGAAATATCCGTTGCACCATTCAATGCACTCTTTACATTGGTAACAGTAGTGCCACCTTCTCCGGCGAGGGTAATCTTCGTCTTGTCCACCGTGGTCTTGCCATCGGTAATCGTCGTATCATATTTTACGGAACTGTTATCCATATCGGAGATTTTGTCCGTATTGCTCTTCACCTGGGTATCCAGGCTGAGCAGGTTTGTCCCGGTGGTATTGTTGATCTTCACATATTCCCCATCTTTGTTCGGACGGACTTCACTGTACACCGTAGCACCGGTAACCAGCTGCTTACTGCCATCGTCATTCTCGGTCACTGTGCCGGTGCCGATTGCTGCAGCCCAGGCTTTCTTATTATTGGTAATATCTGCTGCTTCAGCGGCAGTTCCGTCAGCTTTCTTCAGGTTAGCCCCGATGTTGGAAGCATTGATGCTTGCCAGTTTCTTGATCTGTACCACGTTCACGGCGTCCGTATCATTCGTACCGGCTGCTACTCCCGTAATCTGGCGGGTCAGGCTGCCGTCCGCCTTGCCTACGGAAACTGCAGCGTTCGTCGATTTCCAGGTGGTGGAGGCTTTGCCCGTTTCCGGATCATAACCGGCTACCTCCTTATCAATAGAAGCTACCGATTCACTGCCGATGGCCACGCCGCCATCTTTCTCCACATCGGCGTTATGGCCGATGACTACGGCGTCAGAAGCAGTCAGTTCCTTCTGAGTATCAGCAGAACCGATGACCACATTATTGCTCTTATTGCTCAGGGTATGGTTATCCCCAAAGACGATGTTCTTGCTGCCATCGCTCAAGGTGTTCTTGGCACCGATGAGGTAATTGGACGTACCGCCTGTTACGGTGTTGTTGAAGCCTTCTACATAGTTCAGTTCCGTACCGGAAACCGAGTTGCCGAGGCCCACGACCTGCGTCTTATAGGCTTTGGAGATGTTGTTCCCGCCGCCGATAGCCATGACCTGGCCGCCGCTTTCAGGAACAGCCTGCTGCAGGGCTTTTTCCAGGTCTGCCGGGGTGCTGCCCTTCATGGTGCTGGTGTCGATGTTGACATCTTTATAGGAATCTGCGATGGTATTGCCGGCGCCCAGGATAATGGCGGCGTTGGAATTGGTGGTCATATTGCCCTGGCCGATGATGCTGTTAGCTACGCCGCTAAATTTCTGATCTGTGCTCGTGTTCTGGTTCAGGTTCAGGGTGCCCAGGGAGATAGAAGCTGCGCCCCGCAGGTCGACGCCGGAAGCCGTACCTGTATTCATGACACCGGAATAAGAGCCTACTACGGTAGATCCAATACCGGCGGTACCGGTTTCAAAGCCCGCTGCCATACCAGCCCAGGCCGAAGCGCCGTCGTCATTCTCATTGGTACTGAAGCCATCAATCTGTGGCCCTTTTTTGACAGAGTAATACCTGGTCTTGGCAGACTGGATGGCATTGTAAACTGTGCCGCCGGTGACAAGCTGATCAGAGCCATCGTCATTCTCGGTCACTGTGCCGGTGCCGATTGCTGCAGCCCAGGCTTTCTTATTATTGGTAATATCTGCTGCTTCAGCGGCAGTTCCGTCAGCTTTTTTCAGGTTTGTGCCGATATTATCTGCCCCAATATTAGCCTTGTTGCTGGCATTCGTATCTTCCACCGCTTTTTTCAACTGGGCAATGGTGGCCACATCCGTATCCGCCGCGCCGTCAGCTACGTTGGAAACACGACGGAGAGCGGTGCTCGTACCTACGGATACATAGGAATCAGCTGTCTTATCTGTTTTATAAGCTTTCGTGCTATTCGTTCTGAGGTCCGTCGACGCATCAGAATAGGAACCAATAGCAATATTACCATTATCTGCAGATGCACCATAGCCGAGAGCTACGGAAGCCCGCTGAATACCGGGGTTGGAATTAATTGTAATCGTTCCATCACCAGCAATCGTTTTTATTTGCAGGTTTTCACCCTTCGCATCTTTATCATAAGAATTTTTAGCAATAGCATTAGAGCCAATAGCAATGGAACCATAACCTGTAGCATCGGAATTATAGCCTACAGATGTAACCATATGGCCGGTGTCTTGCTTATCCGGCATCGTTTTTCCGGTCGGCATCCCAGGTCCGCGACCAATATATACACTACCAATAGATATAGCGGCATTCCGGTCACCAATAGTAATTGTATCGTCAGCAGCGATAGCTTTTAAGCCAATAGTGATAGAATTCTCCCCATTAGCTCCTGCGCCGCCATTATTGGCATAATCACTATCTGCAAAAGTCCCGTCCCTACGTTCTACCCCAATAAATCCTGAACCATCAGTCCTGGTTTTTACAAGAGCTTCCGCCGTCATAGGCGCTGCCATGAAGGACACCGATGCCAGGGCTGCCATCACCAGGGCCGCCAGGGCCTTTCCGGATGGGGTTCCTTCATTTTTGCTCTTACTGTGGCTCTTCGCCAGTTCCGATGCCACCACGTACATGTGCTTCGTCTTACTGTAGATAACCTTGAAAATTCTGTTCATTTTCTCCGCTTCCTTTTGTCTGTTTTCGTACTTTCGAGCCTCTCATACCGGCCGATTCGGCCGTGAGATGCCAGCCTCAGGCATCCTGCAGTGATTGATGAAATCTAATGTGTCTACATCAACTTTTCCTCTCCCCCTGTACAAATTAATATCAAACTTTTGCCGAAATATATTGCAGTCAGTGCATAATATCATGAATCCTACTCATAATCTAACGATATTATAGCACAAGTTATTTATTGTTGTGTAATATCCTGGTAAAATAAATAAATTGCAATTTATATATTAAATAAAATTGTATGCGTGAATATCGTTTTATTTTAGCCTATAAGATTCAGATACTTTACAGTCAAAATGGATAATATAAATATCATGCAGAAATAATGATTTTCAAATAATAAATAAAATATATTCCCACTGCCTATGATATGGAAAATCCAATATCGTCTGCGGAACCGGAATGGATGCGCCCGCAGGCGAACGGGTGGGGCTGCCAGCTGCCGGCCAGCCTGCGGCGCTTCCATCACCATCTCTCAGTCCGATGGACAGCTCTCTTCCGGGAAGAGAGCCTCCCGCAGCGTCAATTGCACGTTTTGGGGATAGAGTCATCAGGATTCCAACGGCGGCGCAGCCGCTAATCATTAGCCTCCTTCCTCGGGAAGGCGAGGGTCCTGCAGAGGACCCTCGAGCCGGGCTCATATGCGAGCATAACCTGCACATTAAGCGAGCACCTTAGAGCCCGGCCGTTGGTGGCTGCGAAGCAGACGGAGGTTAGCTGTTGGAAGCGCCGCAGGCTGGATTTGCCGTA
>ERZ1034949.964-NODE-964-length-15332-cov-10.812005_pt1 | contig 15332 bp, 29 predicted proteins | sample MGYA00520590_ERZ1034949 | MGnify/ENA primary metagenome ERZ1034949 (study PRJEB33766, sample SAMN09781752) | gut metagenome | biome: gut microbiome | host: Homo sapiens | place: Madagascar | study: EMG produced TPA metagenomics assembly of the PRJNA485056 data... | reverse complement strand
TGTTTAATTTATGTTAAATATCTGTAATTATTCTTAATATTTACGTTATAGAATATATAACAAATAACTATATAATATGAAATTAATAGAATCCAGTGTACAGATTATTGAGGAAAAAGACCCTTACAAGATGATAGAATTAGCAGGTAGAACTTGTTATAAGTCTGAAGATAAGATAACAGAGAATAGCGCTAAAGAGTTTGTAGATCGTATGATTAAGCTTGGTCATGGGGCTATGTTAGAGCATGGTACTATTTACTTAAAGATAGATAAAACAGAAGACGGACACCTTCCGCCAGCTAGATTATATTGGTCAGATGGTAATCACAAGAAATATACAAAAGTGCGTAAACATGGAAATTCAATATACGTGACAACCAATCTACGAGTAATAGTAGAAAATAATAGATTGGACGATTTACAATACCAAGTAGAACCTACAGAGCATCATGAAAAGCGTATTACGGCTAAATTCATATGTGATAGAGGAGTAAGTCATGAATTTGTTAGACATAGAGTATTTAGCTTTGCACAGGAGAGTACTAGGTATTGTGATTATAGTAAGGATAAGTTTGGAAATGATATTACTTATATTATACCTAGTTGGTTAGACTTACCTGAAGGAAAATACTCAAATTGGGATAATGATTGGTGTGATGTATCCGAACTTAAACTACTTTATCCTGAAGTAGATAATCTAAGTGACCCTGCTAACTGCTTCCTACAGTCTATAAAAAATGCTGAATATTACTATTTTATGCTTATAAATAGAGGTTGGAAACCGCAACAAGCTAGACAAGTACTACCTAATGCAACTAAGACAGAGTTAGTAATGACAGGTTTTGAAAGTGACTGGGAGCATTTCTTTGAATTACGTTGTAGTGGTGCAGCTCATCCAGATGCTAAGAAGTTAGCTGATGAATTATATAAATTAATTCATAAATAATGTTAAAAATTAGCTATTAAATAGCTGTAATTGTTCTTAATAAATGTTAAAAAGTTTATCATAAAAGAAACTTTTATAAGAGTTTATACGTTACTGTCTATAACAGTTAAAGACAGTCTAAGACAGTATAGACTGATTATAGTCTCCTACTTTAGATATTTATATTATGAATAAACAACAACAAGTTAAAGAAGTAGCTTACTTAGGTAAGAAAGTATATTTTGGTAATAAACCTTATACTTTAGCAGAGAATGAAGTAAAAGGTATGTGTCAAGGTTGTGATCTATACAATTGCTATTGTCCTTCTAGAATTACCGCCTTATGTACTCAAGGATTTATACTTAAAAAATGTAAAAAAGAATGATAAATATTGTAGAATATAATCCTTCTATAAAGGGATTAGAAAGAATAAATCAAAAGCTATTAGATAACGGAGCTATTATAGATAATAATAGCTTATCTTTTGATGAGTCTACTTATAATGCGGTTGTGAATAGCTACATAGAAGATGGTGAAACTAGTGAAATGGCTAAGTATATAGTAGACTACTTTATATGGATATATAAAATTGAAGGTAATGACTTTGAACGACTAGGAATTAGCAAAGATAGTAAAGAATAGAATACCAGTAACAATAGATAACAAATAGTTTATAGTAGAGTCTAATCCTATAGGTAGTTGTGATGGATGCTATTACTTAGATAAAAATTGTCCTACTTTAGCTAGGAGATACTGCTGTTCTAATGGCGGAAATATATTGAGATTAAAGAAACAAAACAACAAATAATACGTTATAGAATATAAATAAGAATATTATGGAAGATAAAGTACTAGAAACAGTAATTAATGGAATTGGTTATACTCCTCTGAAAGATGTATTAGTTAAACCTCTTGAACCTATTAAGCTAAAGAAAGAAATAACTGAAGCAGTTGGTACAGGTGAAAAAGATGTTGATGGTTATGAGAAGTTTGAGACTAAGACTGAAGTAAAAGAAGTAGAGTCAGAGTGGAGATTAGGAATTGTACTTGCTATTCCAGAAAGTCTAAATATAACAGACTTTAAAGTAGGAGATACAATAGTATTTAACAAGAAGTTTGCTAAAGACTTTGACTTATTTAAGGATAGTCAGTTAGTTAAACCTTATGATATTATAGCAAGAAAAGACTAAATATTAATGCGTATTAATAGTTGTTGTGGGGCTAGGTCTGCGGATCTAGCCTTTTTTCATGTTGTTACTTAAATATAAGTTAACAAATGTTAAAGAATAGATACTATTTTAACATTTACCGTTTAGATATATGTAACAACTATTAAACAACTAAATAATAATTATTATGAAGAACTATAAAGTAATTAAAGAATTTGCTTGTGCAAAGAAGGGTGACATTCTTACTTATAATGCGGACACAGATATGTTTGAATTCCTTATTAAGACAGAGACATCAGAACGTGCAATGTTCATGGATGAAAATACTTGTGAAGAGTATGTAGAATCAGGTAATTTGTTAGTCATTGAAGATGAAGATAAGGAAATCTCTGCAATTGATAAATTGTGTGCATTATCTGATTTGATAGATACATTAGAAGCTCAATATAAGAAAGACCATGATGATTTAGTAGAAGCCTATAATAATCAAGAGATTCCTACTTGTGTTAAGGTTGAAGCAGACACGGTATATTTCAATATGAACCAAATTCTTAAAAAGGTAAAGGAAATTATCAATGAATAAATTAGTAAAGACTGTTAAAAAAACAGATCTTTACAGAGAATTCCTCAAATCACTTGATGGTGTACTTTAGCTGACCACTAGGGAGCAAGACTTGATGGTTTTATTAATTGATATAGATATTAATACTCCTAAGCTCCCTGGGTACAGCAAGAATGTGATAAGTACCGAAAACAGACGTTATCTAAAAGCTGCAACAGGCATTACTAGTGATAACTTAAGTAGATACATAGGGAAATTAAGAGATAAAGGTCTGATAATAAAAGGTAAAGCTGATGATGAATGGATGGTTAATCCTGCATTAATACCTGAAATAATAGGAGATAGAGTTCAGCTAACTATCGTACTTAGATTGGAGAAAGAATAATATGAATATACAATATGTAACACTTAAACCAGGTTGTGTCTTATTATGTAAAAAGTATAATTGGTTTAAGAGATTTTGGGCTAAGCTAAGCAAGAAAGTATTACCTTATAATCATTTTGTTATCTTTAAAGATTCGTGTGATTTAGTAAATATGTTTAGTAAAAATACAGACGTTATTATCGCTGAACCCAAAAAGAACTATAGTAAGAAAGAGATTAGTACATTAGAAAAGATTCTAGAATTTAATGGTGATATTGCTACAAGTTCAGAAGAAGGTATAAAAATTGAAGATCTATTTGCAGCAATTAATATTATTAGAACTAACACATTCTCAGATAATACTAATGATTTACAAGCTTTCTTGAATAACAAATATTATAATATTAGAGAGTTATCAAATGAAAAAAACTGGAATGAGTATATATTCTGAACTAAGTAATAAATATCAACTTCCTAGTTAGGTAATAAAGGTTATATGTAATCATCCTTTTATGTTCGCTAATAGAAGAATAACAGAAGGTGATGAAAGACCTATGCTATTTACTTACTTAGGTAAAATCAAGATTAAGAAGGTATATGAGCGAAAGAAAGAAGATACGGATAACAAAGATACCACAAAATGGCATTCTAACAGAATTAGTAGAGCTCATGATATATTACAAAATGTCTTATCCAATAGGTCAGAAAGATGAATGTACAATACAAATTAAAGAAGGTAGCAATGAAATCATTACCCCTGATTCAACTTATAGATTGTCAGATGAAGTATTTTTGTATGTGTACTTACTTAGTAATAGAGCTATTGCTAATATATATAAAGTAATAAAAGATGATTAGAAAATACTGCCTTGATATATATCCTGTAGATATATATATTTCTACCATAGATTGTTTTGAAGAAATGAAGAGAAAGTTCTTGTTTTATCCTACTATTAAAGATTTACTGAATAAAGAGAATAATGGCTCTCCTATTAGTCCAGCAAGTGCAGATGGGGTCACCTTTATAGTAAGAGATAAAAGAACGGGAGATAAAGGAGTACTCATACTTATAGAAACTCCAGATAAATTAGATGGTACAGCTATAGAAGTAGCTGCTCATGAATCTACTCATGCCACTGATGTAATATGGGATATAATAGGAGGAGTAGGACAAGGATATGATCAAGGTAACGAACCTTACGCTTATTTACTAGGTTGGATAGCAGGTAAAGTAGGTCAATTTATGATAGATTATTTAAGAAATAAAGAAGATGGAAGGAAAGAAGAATGATTTCTTAGACAAGAAATTAAGATGGGATTTGTTGCCCCTAGAAGAAATTGAAGATATCGTAAAAGTATACACAGCTGGTTCTATTAAGTACGGTGATAATAATTGGCAGAACTTAGAGAATGGTTACCAACGTTATAAAGCCGCTATGTTAAGACACTTACTTGAGTATGAAAAAGGTAATACTATTGATAAAGATACTGGTTGTCATCACTTAGCTCAAGTTGCTTGGAATGCAATAGCAATGCTGTGGATAAGTAAACACACTTTTAGAAAAGCAACTGTTGAAGATTTATCTAAAGCTCTAGATGAGCGTATTGAAGAAAAAATAAATAATTGTAACGATATACTTGACAAGATACAACTTTCTTCCCAAACAGAATTAGATAGAAGAGCTGAACTCGACGTTATCAGTGATTTAAAGAAAGAAATATCTCGTCTGATTAGAGAACTATCTAGAGAGCTGGCTAAAAGAACAAACTTTAATTATTGGTTATGCGAAGGTGAAACTGGAGCCATTATAGAAGATAATAACAAAAATATAGTTAAAGGAATAATTACAGATTATGATTTATATGATTCTAATGAAGAAGCTATAGCAAAACTGTGTTCCTATAAAGATAGAATAAAAGATTTAGTAGAAGAAACTATTTATGAATATAACAAAGGAAAGTCTAGAACAGGAGATAGCGTATTATCAGACAGTGATAAACAAGTATCAGAATAATCCTGAATATACAAATCCTAATTGTTCAGAGAAACAAGCTAGAGTAATATTAGCAAGATTACAAAAAGAATATTATACTGATTATAGAATAGATTAATTATGAATAAATACGTAAATAACAATAATAGTAGTTGCATGGTAGGTTATAATCCGGATACAAATGAGATAACTGTTTTAGATAGTTTCTATTTCGATTATATATGGATTGTTCCTGAAGATGGAGAATACAGTATCACAAAAAAAGATGGAACTACTGAAAATGTAAAAGTGTCTAAAGGTGATTTAATAGCAAAAACATATAAACTTGATGATAAAACTTTTGTTTATGCTGTGATTAGTGATAAAGCTATTAAAGATCATATTGCAAAGATGCAAGATGAAAAACAGAAAATACGTAGTACTTTCTCTGAATGTGAATGTACCTCACGCGTATCAGGTAATTAATACATAATAATTATGAAACTATTTGATATAATAGGAGGAAAAGTAGTAATACATGAAAACGCTTTAGCTATACCTGCTTTTAAGAAAATATGGGAATCAGATAAAGCTGATAAACAACACGCTACTGCAATACTTAGTTATATAGTATTTAAGAATAAATGGGATAGTCCTTATGTACTGAGTATTCCATATGATCAAATAGAGAGTAAGCTAAAAGAAGAATTCTTAGGAAATACAGATTATGAGCTTACTGAAGATGAACATAAAGCTGAAGATAGCTTTATTAGATTGCAACATACTCGTACTTTAGATATGCTAGATAGTATTAGATTAAAGCTAGATACTTTCAATAAATACTATAAAGATTCTCTATTAGAAGAACTTGATGAAAAGAAAATAGAGAAGTATTATGCAGGATTCGCCAAAGTAAAAGACACATTTGTTACTCTAGATTACTTAGAGAAAGCTGTTAAATCTGGTGAGCTTGAAACTAGCAAAGTAAAAGGTGATGCTAAGATTAATCTATTTGAACTTCCTAATCAAAATGTTAGAGTATAACATTTGATAAACACTAAAAAATAACAACAACGTTTAATAATACAAAATTGAGATTATGGATAAAAATACAAAAATGCCTACAATTATCGTAGATTTAACTGATGATACCAAGACTGTTGAAGAAGCAATTGCTGAATGTGAAGCAGCTAGATTGCAAGTAAAACCCTGGTATAAAAGAATAGCTAAGCGTATCAAGAGCTGGTTTTAAATTTATAAATATCATTAATTTAACCCCGAAGGGGCCCTTACGTGGAGGGTAAGAATATCCACGTGTTATTGCCCTATGGTGTAATGGTTAGCACAGGAGGCTCTAACCCTCTTAGTCTGCGTTCGAGTCGTAGTGGGGCTACTAATTAAAAATAGAATAGCATGATTAAATTTGATAGGATGAAACTGATAGGTTTCTCAAAAAATAGAATGCATTTTCAAAGCAGAACTGACAAAAGTAAATATTACTATTTCGAGTTCTCTTTTAAATATCTTCTTAAGATATTTAATCCTAATATAACAAAATATATAGGTCCGTTCTATTAAAAATACTAGTCCTTTGAAACTATAATAGCAGAAGGAAACTTGTTGGATAGGTAGTTATCGTGAACAGGTAGTCTGGGGTAATGTTAGCCCAGGTGGGGAGTACTAAACATAAGGCGTATAAAACCATAGCTCAAGAAACTAGGTTACAGCTACAGAAATTTCCCCAGTAAATTTTTCGTAATTAAAAGAATTTAAGTTATAAATTATTATCTGAATAGAAGGGGTTCGTTGTGAAACGCGCCCCTTTTAAATATATAATATGGTAGACTTTAATAAGAAGATAGTAAATAGTAATAAGTTCAGATAGCCTGCTCTTACATATATTAGAACAGGTCAATACTGCCCACACCCTAAAGGTACGGCAGAATACATGCGTTTCTGGACAGAGGAAAAGGAACGTTGTATTAATGGTTATACAGCTGATGATGGTGACTTCATTAGTGGGTATAACTATTTTTATTTAAATTATTGCCCTATTAATCGTACTGTAAATAGCATAGTAAATGGAGAAGTAGTATCAGAATAGTTGGTTACATTTCCTGATTTCTGGGACTATGATTATTACTATTTTAATGCCGTAAATGAAGCTCATAAACAAGGCAAACATTTATGTGTACTTAAGTCTAGACGTAAAGGTTACTCCTATAAAGGAGCAGCTATGTTATGTCGTAATTACTATCTTATACCTAACTCTAAATCATATGTATACGCTTCAAATAAGCAATATTTAACAGATGATGGTATCCTTACTAAAGCTTGGGACTACTTAGACTTTATAGATGAACATACTGCATGGGGTAAGAAAAGAGCTGTAAATACTCAGTTACGTAAACGTGCTGCAGTAAGTATGAAGGATGAATACGGTAATCAAATAGAAGTAGGTTATAAATCTGAAATTATTGGGGTTACTTTGAAAGACAATCCTGATGTAGTACGTGGTAAAAAAGCTAACCTTATTCTATTTGAAGAAGCTGGTTCATTTAAAGAATTAGGTGCAGCATGGCAAATTGCTAGACCCTCTGTAGAGAATGACGGTAGAGCATTTGCTACTATGATAGCATTTGGTACTGGTGGGGATGAAGATTCTAACTTCTTTACTCTTAAAGACATGTTTTATAAGCCTAAAGGTTATAACTGTTTAGAGCTTGATAATATATGGGATGAGAATGTAGGAGATACTAAATGTGGTTTCTTCATACCTCAGTATACAAACATGGACATACGGGATGAATAGGGAAATCGTATGTATATGGATAATGATGGTAATACTATAGGACATAAAGCTTTAGAATATGTATTACAATAGCGTAAAGACGTAATAGAGAATGCCACTAGTTCTGTAGCAGTAGACCGTTATGTGGCAGAACGTTGTATTACTCCAGCTGAAGCATGTCTAGAATTCAATGGTAATATATTCCCGAAGAAAGAGTTACAAGAACAACTAGCTAAAATACGTACAAATAAGAAATTATCAAATCATAAATAGATAGGTGATTTAGTATGGGAATCAGATGGTAGTCTTAAATGGGTAATAAAAAAACAAGGTGATATTACTCATTATCCTCTATCCAAAGAGGATGATCCTACTGGTTCTATAGTTATATGGGAACATCCTGTAAAGGATGCTCCTATTGGTTTATATATACTTGGGGTAGACCCTTATGATCATGATCAATCTGGTACTAATTCATTAGGTTCTACTTTTGTATATAAGAGATTTTAGAATTTTGAAAACTACTATGATATAATAGTAGCTGAGTATACAGGAAGGCCTGCTACAGCAGAGGAATATTATGAAAATTTACGTAAACTCGCAGTTTATTACAATGGCAGAATTATGTATGAAAATGAGCGTAAAGGTTTGTTTCCATACTTTACTGCTAAGCATTGTGACTATCTTTTGGCTGATTAGCCAGACATTATATCTGATATCATCAGCAATTCTAAAGTGCAACGAAAGAAAGGTTGCCACATGAATAAACAAATTAAACAATGGGGTGAAGGACTCATCAAAGATTGGTTAAATGATGAGAAATCTCCAGGGCATAAAAACCTACACGATATATTATCAGAACCGCTATTAGAAGAGCTTATAGGTTATAATGATATAGGTAACTTTGACCGTGTGATGGCGTTGATGCAGGTAATGATTTATCGTGAACAACTATATAATGTAGTTGTAAAAGAGAAGAAGAAAACTAACAGAGAGAGACTATTATTCGACGGCCCTCTCTTTACTTATAGTAGCTGGAGTTATGACGATAACTTCAGTCAAGTCGATGACGATGTATATACATTTAATTAACAGAATATGATAAGTAGAAATATTGGTTCATTTCCTGTGCAAAAACTTCCTATGTCTAAAAAGACTAAAGATTGGAAAGAGGCCTGCGTTGACTATATAATAGGTAAGTCAGGCTTTAATAGTGGAGGTGGTAGAAATGGGCGTACTAGATATGAGGAGATGTAGACTTACTATGATCTATACAATAGTATCTATAATGAGAAAGATCTTTTATACGTTACAAATCCTTTTAAATAGAAAGATGGATTCCCTGCTACAGCATAGGATTATAACATAATTAAACCTAAAATAGACTTACTATTAGGCGAAGAAACGAAAAGACCATTTAATTTTAGAGTAGTACGTACTAGTGATATAGCTACTAGTGAAGTACAAGATACTGCTAAACAAATGCTGGAAGATTATGTAATGGCTACTATTATGAGTCAATTAGGTCCTGAAGAGGCTTAGAGATATCAACAAGCATTATAGAATGGTGAAATATTACCTCCAGAAAAGATATAGAAATATCTAAGTAAGGATTATAAGGACATAGCAGAAGTAACAGCATACCATAGTCTCAACTATCTTAAGAATAAACTTAATGTAGTTCATGAGTTTTATAAAGGTTGGAAGGATGCGTTGATAGCTGGAGAAGAAATATACTATGTTGGTATTATAAATGGTAATCCTTATTTAGAGCGAGTTAATCCTCTTTACTTTAGTTATGACTAGAGCGCAGACTTAGAATTCATTCATGACTCTGATTGGTGCTGCCGTAAGATGATTATGTCAGCTACAGAAATTTATGATAGGTTCTATGATAAGATGACAGAAAAGCAATTAAATGAATTGCTTGAAATGATAGATGATGTAAGCAGGGGAGGCATTAATCCTGAAGTACGTAAGACATCTATGGATTACCCTCACTTAAAGACAAAAACCATTAATGGGTTAACTTCAAATCCGTTTGAAGGGTCTGATAACATTAATGTTTGGCATTGCTGTTGGAAGTCATTTAAGAAAATAGGTTTCGTTACTTATCAAGATCCTAATACTGGAGAAATTGATGAGTTACAAGTAGACGAGTCCTACAAGGTTACTGGTATGGAGTTGAACGTTGAATGGACTTGGATTATAGAGGTATGGGAAGGTTATAGAGTTGGAGAAGATTTATATATAGGCATATAGCCACTAGAATACCAACACATATCTGCTGATAATCTTAATTCTCAAAAATTACCTTATACAGGAGTTGTATATAATAACACTAATAGTGCTCCTAGATCTTTGGTAAGTATGATGAAACCGTTGCAGTATATGTATATTGTACTGTGGTACAGACTAGAACTTGCTATGGCTAGAGATAAAGGTAAAGTGCCCGTTATTGATGTTACTCAGATACCTAAATCTATGGGTATAGATGTGAATAAATGGATGCATTACTTAGGTGCTCTTGGCGTAGCATTTATTAACCCATACGAAGAAGGATGGGATATACCTGGTAGAGAAGGCGGTAAGCCATCTCAGTTCAATCAATTTACTTCATTAGATCTTACTATGGCTAATACTATTGATTAGTATATTAATCTTATGGATAAGATTGAAGCTATGGTATCAGAAATATCAGGAGTAAGTAAATAGCGTGAAGGTTCTGTTGCATCTAATGAGTTAGTAGGTAATGTAGAGAGATCTATAGTACAATCAGCTCATATTACTGAACCTTGGTTCTGGGTTCATAATCAAGTAAAGAAAGAAGCTCTTACTATGTTATTAGATACTTCCAAAGTAGCGTGGAAAGATAATAAAAGATGCTTACATTATATCCTTGATGATGCTACTAGAGCATTTATAACTCTTTCTGATGAGTTCTTCTATGAAGACATGGATATATTCATCGATGATACCACTAAGAATCAACAACAAGTAGAAGCTCTTAAACAACTTATGCAACCTGCTATGCAGAACGGCGCTAGCTTACTTGATATAGCCGAAATCATTACTATGGATAATATTAGTATGATTAAATCTAGATTAGAGGAGATTGAGCAAAAACGTATGGAGCAGCAACAAGCTATGGAACAAGCTCAAGCAGAACGTGAACAGCAAGCTATTCAAATGCAAAATGAGATTAAGGAAGAGGAGCTTATGATTAAAGAAGCAGAAATGGATCTTGAGAAATATAAGATAGATCAGGATAATGCTACTAAGATTACTGTAGCTCAACTTAATGCTTATAGAGGTGCTGAGAATATGGATTAGAATGAGAACGGTGTACCTGATGTCATGGAAATAGCCCAGCAAGCTTTAGCTGAACGTAAGCAAGCATCTGATGAAGCTTCTAAACAATTTGAATTCAATGCTAAGATTAGAGAGCAGAAGATGAAGAAAGAGATAGAGGATAAGAAGAATTAGCTTGAAAGGGAAAGAATGGATCACGAAATGAAGTTACAAGCAGCCAAAGACAAGGCAGCAATGGAGAGAGAAAGATTAAAAGCCAAAACTGCGATTAAGAATAAAGTAACAGGAGAGAAATAATTATGAATTGGTTTAAAGAAACATGGTGGATAATTAAATAGCTATTCACTAAAGTAAAAGCAGATAAAGTAGAATATAAACATATGGATCACTATCCATTTAGTGGTTATTCTGCAATGAGCTGGTGTGGTTACTTGTTAAGTAGAAAACCTGAATCTCAGATTAAGCCTACTACTTGGAATCATGAAAATATTCATCTTTATGAAGCTAAAGATAAGAAGAGATGGATAAGTTATTATTGGTCTTATGTATGGGAATGGATTAAAGGTAACCCTATAATCTATCCCGCATCTAGTGCTTACTATACTATTCCTTATGAGATGGAAGCTTATGCTAATGACGATAACTTTGATTATCTGAAAACACGTAAGCCTGAGGATCTTGATAAGTACAAAATTAAGGACAGAAAGAAGACTTATAAGGCTAATAAGAAGAATTGGAAACAGTATCTTAAAACAATTAAATAATAGGAGGAATTAATTATGGCTTGCAAGGGCGGAAAGAAATCCAAAGGTGGAAAAGGTGGAAAGAAATAATTGAAAAATTATGGATAGTGAAGAAACATTGAAATATCTTTAGTAGAAATACCCTGAAGATCTGAATGAAAATTATAGATGTTATTGGTGGTGCACTAGTAATATAGACGGTAGTGCTTTAACTTATTATTTAGTACTACACGATAAGTTTTGTGAAACAGATAAAGAACCAATGATATGTCTTAGAGCACATTCATCAGATCCTGAAAGTCTAGTTAATCTATTAAAGATGTACTTAGAAACATGTAAGTACTAATATGGATAGACAAGCATTTAAATAGAGAATGCAGAACCTAAAGTCTTACCGGGAGAATAATCCCGGTAAAGGCTATTGGGATTGGAAAGTAGAAGCATTTGCAGAAGGTGGTCAAACAGGTGATCCTGAGAAGGAAAGATTCTATCAGGCTACGGGTAGAAGTAGTAGTGGTAGACCTTTAGAAGAAGGTTTAAAACCTGTGTTCAGTCTTGAAGATGCTGCTAATATGACCCCCATTGGTGATGCTATATCGGCTAAAGACGCTTATGATGCAGTAAAGAATAGAGATTGGTTAGGTGCTGGATTGGCTGCTTCAGCTATGATCCCTTTTATACCTAATGTATATAGATCTCTTAAAAGCAAAATTTCAAGGGAGGTTCCTACTGTTACTAGAAGTTTTCAAAGATAGGTGGACGCTAATGATCTTAGACGAGATTTAGAAAATAATAATAGGAGACGAGTATTAGAAGAATATTCTGATCAGCGTAATAGAGCGTATGAATTATTAAATACTCCAGAAGCTAGAAGGAGAGCATAGATTATTGATAGAAAATATGGTACTGAATATAACAAAGTGTATGATGATTTAACTAAAGAATATGAAGATATAAATAGTTATGTTAACTTACCCGAACCTAATTTCGTATCAAATAAAAAAGATTATGCTAACATTGATCCATCTAAAAGTAAAATCATAAATCTGTCTACAGATAATATTAGAACTGCAGAAGATTATCCTAAAGGATTAATAAGACATGAAATAGGTCATTATGTAGATGAGAAAGCTTATCCTGGAGGAGTACCAAATAATGCGTACTTGAGATAGTTAGGTAAACCAAGTAAGTACAGGTCGTTCTCTGAAGTGGAACACATGTTTCCAGATAAAGACAGAGCTAAAAGTATATACGAATATTTGCGTAGGCCTACTGAGAAGAAAAGTATTATGAATTAGTTTGATGAGTATTTGATGAATACCTTAACTCCTAGTACTTATCCTACCAATACTAAATAGTTTAGATAGGTTATAGAATCAGCTCCTGATTTATATAACAACATGAAAATGTTATTGAAAATACACACTAAACCAAGTGTATTATATAAAGATTTTCTAGCTAGACCTTTAGTAAATAAGATAAATAAAAACAAGAATCAAGAGATTGTTTAATGGTTATGACAATAATACCACAGTATCCAATACCGAGTTATAAAGACGGAGGGATACACATAAAGAAGAAAAATAGAGGTAAGTTCAATGCTTTAAAGAAGAGAACAGGCAAAAGCACAGAAGAACTTACTCATAGTAAAAATCCATTAACACGTAAAAGAGCGATCTTTGCTCAGAACTTTTCAAGAATAGCTAAAAGGAAAAAGAAAAAGAAATGATAGGTAGATATAGAAGCAAATTTAAGTAGTTTGATGATAATGGAAATCTTTTATGTTATTCGTGTAAAGAGTATAAACCTCTAGACTGTTTTGATAGAAATCCTGACAAGTGGTTTAGAGCGGAAAAAGATACTAGATGTAAAGAGTGCAAAAAGAAAGCTTACTTACGTCGCAAAGAAAAAAATAGAGGAAGTAAGGATTTAAACAGGCTTTTATATGAAAGATTTCATGGTTTAAAAGATAGGTCCAATAAGAAAAATATAGATTGTAATATAGATCTATAGTATCTACATGAACTTTGGGATAAATAGAAAGGTTTATGTGCTCTGTCTGGAATACCAATGACATATTACTTTGATAGTGGTAGAGTTCCTACTAATTTAAGCGTAGATAGGATAGATTCAAGTTTAGGTTATATTAAAGGTAATATTCAATTAGTGTGTATGGCAGTAAATCAAATGAAGAGTGATTTAACCGTTGAACAATTGAAATATTTTTGTAAAAGCATTTTAGAATATAAAAAACAATAAATCTAATTATATATAATTATGGAAGCAAAGAACACATTGAATGGTTTTGAGGCTATATTAGACACCTTGAACCCTCATGTAGGTACTAAGACTAAAACAGAAGATAACGATACTGACGTAATTGATGCAGCAACAGAAGAATTAACAGACGAAGAGTTAGAGGCATTACGTAATCCTAAACCTAAGAAAACTACTAAAGTAGAAGATGATGAGCTCGAAGATGAAGATAATGAAGAGGAAGATGAAGATGTTACATCTAAACCTAAAAAAACTACTAAAACTCAAAAGAAATCCAAATCTGAAAATACAGAAACCAATGAAGATGAGGATGAGGGTGGGGAACAAGAATCTAATAGTGATAATACCGATGGTGGAAATGATACAAGCGATGAAGAAATAATCGTAGGATTCTTTGATTCATTAGCTTCACAATTAGGATGGGATGACGTAGAAGACGATGAAAAGCCTAGAACTGCTGAAGATCTAATTGATTACTTTAAGGAAGTAATAGAAGAAAATTCTACCCCTCAGTATGCTAGTGAGGAAGTAGAAAAGCTTGATAAATTTGTTCATAATGGAGGTAAGCTTAAAGATTATTTTAGTATTGATGCTGATCTTGATATTGACAATATCGAGATAGAAGATGATGAGGTAAATCAAAAACTAGTTATTAAAGAATTTCTAAAAGAGAAAGGCTTTACTTCAAAACAAATTGAAAAGAAACTTAACAAATATGAAGAAGCTGGCTTACTGGAGGATGAGGCTACAGATGCTTTAGAGGCTCTTAGAGACATTAAAGTTGCACGTAAAGAAGAGCTATTAGCCAACCAGGAAAAATAGGCTAGAGAGGCTGAAAAGCAACAACGTGACTTCTTTAATAACGTTGTCACAGAAATAAAAGGCATGGATAGTATCTATGGAATTGATATTCCTGAGAAGGATAAGAAAGCCCTGTTGGAATACATATTCAAACCGGATGCAGATGGCATTACTAGATACTAGAAAGATTATGCTAAAAGCCTTAAGAATTTAATCACTTCTGCTTACTTTACAATGAAAGGTGATACCTTAATTGATATAGCTAAGAAGAAAGGTAAAAAAGATGCTATTGATAATTTCAAGAATACACTTTCTAGAAATAGTGGAGTATCTAAGAAATCTAAAAGGCAAGTGATAAATAACGATAGCAACTCATCTATTTGGGATGCTTTCGCACGACAACTACGTGTCGCAT
>ERZ1034949.959-NODE-959-length-15431-cov-28.734261_pt1 | contig 15431 bp, 10 predicted proteins | sample MGYA00520590_ERZ1034949 | MGnify/ENA primary metagenome ERZ1034949 (study PRJEB33766, sample SAMN09781752) | gut metagenome | biome: gut microbiome | host: Homo sapiens | place: Madagascar | study: EMG produced TPA metagenomics assembly of the PRJNA485056 data... | reverse complement strand
AGGCCCTTTGGGCCCAATCCCATCAGTTTCCATCAGCTAACCCCAGCCCGTTGGGGAGCGTCAGTTGACAAAAGGAAGGCGCTTTGATGTGCAGAAAAAGCGCCAACTTGCAACTGACTCGGAGGTCCTATGCAGGACCTCCGCCTTCCAAGGAAGGGGCCTACTGCAGAGACAATTGTCTGTTTGGGGGATAGAGTCATCAGGATCCCATCTGCGGCGAAGCCGCGGGACCTCAACTCTCAAATCTCAACTCTTTCTTTCGTGCCTTGAGCGAAATAGCCGCTCCGCGGCGGTTGACGGGTGGATGGGCTCCCGTGCGAACGGACGGGGCTTCTAGCTTCTAGCTGCTAGCAGCTAGAAAAGCTGGTTAGGCCCTTTGGGCCCAATCCCATCAGTTTCCATCAGCTAACCCCAGCCCGTTGGGCAGCCCCTTCCCCGGGAAGGGGCCTACTGCAGAAGCAATTGTCTGTTTTGGGGATAGAGTCATCAGGATCCCATCTGCGGCGAAGCCGCGGGGCCTCAACTCTCAACTCTCAAATCTCAACTCTTTCTTTCGTGCCTTGAGCGGAACAGCCGCTCCGCGGCGGTTGACGGGTGGATGGGCTCCCGTGCGAACGGGTGGGGGCTTCTAGCTTCTGGCTGCTAGCTTTTAGGAAGGCTCAACAGCCTGCGGCGCTTCCATCACCATCTCTCAGTCCGGTGGACAGCTCTCTTCTGGGAAGAGAGCCTCCTGCAGAGGCAATTGTCTGTTTTGGGGATAGAGTCATCAGGATCCCATCTGCGGCGAAGCCGCGGGACCTCAACTCTCAAATCTCAACTCTCAACTCTTTCTTTCGTGCCTTGAGCGAAATAGCTGCTCTGCGGCGGTTGTCGGGCGGATGGGCTCACGTGCGAACGGACGGGGGCTTCCAGCTGCTAGCTGCTAGCAGCTAGAAAAGCTGATTAGGCCCTTTGGGCCCAATCCCATCAGTTTCCATCAGCTAACCCCAGCCCGTTGGGGAGCGTCAGTTGACAAAAGGAAGGCGCTTTGATGTGCAGAAAAAGCGCCAACTTGCAACTGACTCGGAGGTCCTATGCAGGACCTCCGCCTTCCAAGGAAGGGGCCTACTGCAGAGACAATTGTCTGTTTGGGGGATAGAGTCATCAGGATCCCATCTGCGGCGAAGCCGCGGGACCTCAACTCTCAAATCTCAACTCTCAACTCTTTCTTTTCCTTGACTTACTATATTTATCATGCTAGAATACATTCAAGTCATACAAAGTAACAAGGATCGGAATCAGGCTTTGGAGTCTTCCCAGAGAGGCAGTAGATGGTGCGAACTGCTGGAGTGAAGGAGCCGCGTCAACCGGGAGTTCCTGCTCTGAGCCATAGGCCAGGAGCAGGCGGCAGTACCGTTATCGCTGAATCAAGTATGTGGACAAGGTGGTACCTCACAGATTCTGTGCCCTGTCGGATTTTTCCGGCAGGGCTTTTCTTATGTCCCGCCGGCAGTTATGTTCTGAAAAGGAGCTGTATGTTATGAAGAAATCGACCAATTCCCTCATCCCCATCGGGCTCATGCTTTTCGCCCTGTTCTTTGGCGCCGGCAACCTGATATTCCCTGTATTTATGGGACAGAATTCCGGCGTCAATACCATTCCTGCCACCATCGGCTTCCTTCTGACCGGCGTGGGCCTCCCTATCCTGGCGGTGGCGGCCATCGGCTATTCCGGCAGTGACCTCCAGGCCCTGGCTTCCCGGATCCATCCGAAGTACGCCGTTTTCTTCACCGTCCTCCTGTACATAACCATTGGGCCGGCCTTCGCCACGCCCCGTACCGCCACCACGTCCTTTGAAATCGCCGTGGCTCCCTTCTTCGGAAGTGCCATGAAGCAGATGGCCCTCTATGTTTTCTGCTTTATTTTCTTCGTCGTTTCCTGGTGGCTCTCCGTCACTCCTACGAAACTGGTGAACCGTATCGGCAAGGTCATTACGCCGGTGCTCCTCCTCTTCCTGGCACTCCTCTTTGTGTTCTCCATTATCCATCCCATGGGACCCTGGCAGCCGGCCACCGACAGCTACCGGGACGGTATAAAGGCCCTCACCCAGGGTTTCCTGGATGGCTACGGCACCATGGATGCCCTGGCAGCCTTCGTCTTTGGCATTATTGTCATCAATTCTGTCCGCCAGTACGGGGCGAAGACCAATGAAGAAGTGGCCCTGAGCACCCTGAAGAGCGGCCTCATCGCCGGTTTCTTCCTCGCCATCATTTACGTATTCCTCTGCTTCCTGGGCGCCTCCTCCGTCACCACCCTGGGCATGCAGGAAAACGGCGCCGGCGTCCTGGTCGGCAGCGCCCGGTACTACTTCGGCTCCTACGGCCGCATCGTCATGGGGGTCATCGTACTTCTGGCCTGCCTCACCACCAGCGTAGGCCTCATCACCGCCTGCGGCGAGTACTTCTCCCGCCTCATTCCGGCCCTGTCCTACTCCATGTGGGTGTCCGCCTTCTCCATCGCTTCCTTCTTCGTTGCCCTCTTCGGCCTCACCACCATCATCAAAGCCGCCATTCCAGTGCTCATGTTCCTTTACCCCCCTCACTATTTCCCTGGTACTCCTCACCTTCACCCATGCCCTCTTCGGCGGCTACCGGTCCGTATACCGCATGGCCACCCTCTTCACCTTCGTTCCTTCCCTCTATGACGGCATTCACACCGCCGGCCTGTCCCTGGGAGCCCTGGACAGCCTCATGGCTTCCCTGCCCCTCGCCAGCTACGGCCTTGGCTGGGTCTCCTTCTGCATCGCCGGCCTCATCATCGGTGCCATAGCCTCCCGCTTCTCCAGCGCCAAGGCAGTGCAGGAGTAGCCGCGAAGCGGCAATCCATCCTGCGGCTTTGCCGCGGCCCTTCTCCAAGGGCCTGCATGCTGGCGGGTATCTTATAATATTGAGGATATAGGTCAGGCAAGTGCCCCCTTAGAGAAGGGGGCAGCCCAAAGGGCGGGGGATGGATTCGCCGCGAAGCGGCTGGTATTTTATCAGAAAACGGTCTGAGCAGCTTTAGCGAGAGCCCCCTCCGTCGCCTGCGGCGCCACCTCCCCCATAGATGGGGGAGGTAAGGTAAAAGATGCAGTAGCTCCGCCGCTGCTGGAATCCTGATGACTCCAGCCCCTAAACGGACAAATGACTCTACAGTAGGCTCCTTCCTTGGGAAGGAGCTGCCCACGTGAGCGCAGGTCCTGCAGAGGACCTGCGAGGCCGGCCCAAGTTGGCGCTTATACTGCACATTAAAGCGCTTTCCTTTCGGGGCCGGCCATGAGGTTAGCTGATGGGGACTGATGAAAGCGCCGCAGGCGAATCAGCTTTCCTAGAAGCTAGCAGCCAGCAGCTAAAAGCCCCGCCTGTTCGCACGACTCCCATCCACATATGAAAAAAGCTCCATCGGTTTCCCGATGGAGCTTTTTTCATCTCTTATTCATGATTTGCATTTTCCCAGGCCCGTTTGCCCAGTTCGATGGCCCCCGTAAGGCCGGCGTGGTCTCCCAGGGCCGGCGGTACGATGTATTCTGCCAGGCGGCTGTCCACCATATCCGAATGGATGTAGCCGGCCAGGTTCTTCTTCACTTCCGCCCGTACCATGTCGAAGAGCCCTTCCTGGTGCATGACGCCGCCGCCGATGATGATCCGGTCCGGCGAATAGAGGAGTACCAGGTTTGATACCCCCTGGCCCAGATAGTAGGCTTCCATTTCCCAGACTTCCTTCCGGTTGTGGAGCGTTTCTCCCGGAGCGCCCCAGCGCTTCTGGATAGCCGGTCCGCAGGCATAGCCTTCCAGGCACCCGCCGGGGAGGAAGGAATCCTTATGGAAGGGGCAGCTCCCTTCATAGGTATCCTTCGGATGACGCTGGATGAGCATGTGCCCCGCTTCCGGATGGACGAGGCCGTGGAGCAGTTTTCCATCGCAGTACAAGCCTACGCCGATACCGGTACCTACGGTCATGTAGGACACCACAGGGCATCCCATGCCGGCGCCGTATACCGCTTCTCCCAGGGCCGCCCCGTTCACGTCCGTATCAAATTCGATAGGTACCGAAAGGGCCCTGGCAAAGGGACCTACGAAGTCCACATCCTGCCAGCCCTTCTTCGGGGTGGCTTTGATGTACCCGTAGGTGGGAGAATCTTTCTTCAGGTCCAGGGGCCCGAAGCTTGCAATTCCCAGTGATTCGATGGAATACTGCTTGAACCAGTTAATAATTTCCGGGAGCACCTGGGCCGCCGTGGTGGTGGGGAACCGCATTTCCGAAAGAATCCGGATCTTCCCATCCCTCACTTCACCTACGCCGCAAATAATCTTGGTACCGCCTGCTTCTATGCCGCCAATTAAAATTTTGACACGCCTCCTCATACGAAAAAGTCACTCGTATCAGTGTATAATATATGGCTCTTTTTTTCAATGAAAAAAGAAAGAGTTGAGGAAAGAGAGTTGAGAGTTGAGGTCCCGCGGCTTTGCCGCAGAACGGATGCTGATGTGCAGAGTCATTGGCCCGGTGTTTCCGTCACCCATCATGCCGTAAGCTGTTCAGCTTTCCTAAGAGCTAGGGAAGCGCTGATTAATTCGCAGAGTCAGATTTTATAAGGATTTTTATGCACTGCTTCGTCATAACTCTCCTTAAATAGCTCGCTATTCGCGTCGAGTTATTCCTCGCATTGCATAAAAATCCAAGAATAAAATCTGACAACGATTTAATCAGTGCTTCCCTAGAGGCTAAAAGCTAGAAGCCCCCGCCCGTTCGCACGTGAGATTAGCTTCCCCGTGCCACAGCCGGACCTCAACTCTCAACTCTCAAATCTCAACTCTTTTTCTCAAAATGCACCCGTCCCATCACCTTTTCCGCCGCCTCCGGAGGCAGATGGGTGGCACCGTAGGCCCAGGTTTTATCTCCTACCGGGAACAGGTAATAATCCACCATGCCCTCAGGACCGGCGGCGCTGAAGAAAATATAAGAATCCTCATCCCTGTGGATTTCCGAGGGCACCTTGCTGACGCTCTTCTTCTGGGCTATGGCCATGTCCTTCGTAATGAAGGCGAACCGTATCATGACCTTCTTCTTCTGGTACACCATGAGTACCCCATTCACATAGTCAATGTCAAAATGATCGCCGCCGTCCAGGGTCACATCGATTTTCTCCCCCGTATCCGGCGTAATGGTGATGGTCTTCTTCTCACTGCCGCAGGCAGAAAGCCCCAGAACCATCACAAAAAGGGAAAGCAGAACCAGTCCCCGCTTCCACCATTGCCGTATATATGAAATCATCGCAATCATCCTCCCAACCTTTCTCCATTGGGTATTGTAGCACAAGGCCAGCGGCTTCGCCGGAAAAAGATAGAGTTGAGAGTTGAGGAAAGAGAGTTGAGGCTCAGCGATGCCACCGCTGAGACAATAGATGCCCACAGGTGCCCGGCGCCGGAATTCCGACCGCAGACCAGTGGGCATTTTTAGCTATCATCTCTCAGAAAAACGGACTCTACTCTAACTCGTCATTTCGAGCGGTGGGAGCATGCTACATAAGAATACAGCCCAAAACCGCTACAGCTTCGAGGAGCCCCGAAATCTTTCTTGTGGTCGGGAATACAGATCTTTTCTCTCTACTTTCAGGAGTTGTAACACCGTCACAGGCATTTACCCGGGAGATTTCTCGACTCTCTCTCACATACGATTCTTATGGTTACTATCGTCACGGCGCTTACCACCGCTCGAAATGACGATATGCGGTAAGAGTCAGTAACAGGGGAAACCGGCTGGCGGTGGCCAGTCAGTGCCATGGGTTGAATCAACCCATCCAACCTTCTCAACCATTCCAACCTGCCCCATTGTCTCACTAACCCACTACCTCCCATTTTCCACCAGTGCCATGGAGCATCCTTTGGCCGACAGCCAGGCCACCAGGAAGGTGGCGCAGGCGGCGCGGATGACCTGGTCCAGGAGGAGGGCACACCAGGTCCCCAGGAGGCCCATGTCAAGTACGTAAAGGAAGAAGGCGGTCACCAGGGGGCGGAGGAAGGTGATGGAAACGAAGGAGTACGCCGCCACCTGGGCGGTCCGGCCGCTCCCCCGGAGGACACCGGCGCCCCAGATAGCCAAAGCCTCCGGGAAACTGACGATGGCAATGATCACCATGACCGTGCCGGACATGGCAAGTAGGGAGGGATCCTTCGAGTAGAAGGAGAAAATCTCATCGGAGAAAATGAGCACCGCCCCGCAGACCGCAGCAGAAAGGACGAGGCACCATTTGAGGCCGCAGGTCCGATAGGCCGCCCAGTCCTGCTGGCTTCCCCGGCCCATGGACTGCCCCGATGCCACCATGCCTGCTTTTCCGAATCCCATGATGAAGTCATAGTACACATCGCAGATATTCATGCAGATGCTGTGCACCGCAAAGGGCACGGTTCCCAGCCCCGCCGCCATGCGGGAGAAGAGGACCATGCCGATGCGTTCGCTCCCCTGCTCTCCCAGGATGCTTCCGAAAATGGGAAGCACCTCATGGAAGTAAGCCCGGTCCGGCAGGAAAGAGCCGCTCCGGAAAAAGCCTTTGGATTTCAGGAGACAGAAGGACGCCAGCAGGGTAAAGAGGGTGCCCACGATGGTACCGATAGCGGCTCCCCTGACGCCAAAGGCGGGGATGGGCCCCATGCCGGAAATGAGGACAAAGCTCAGGGCCCCATTGATACCGTTGCCGGCGATATTTGTCTTCATGATGGACGCCGTATCCCCATAGCCCAGCTGCACCGCCTGCAGGATAAGGGCCAGGGACGTGAAATACACGGACAGCAGCGCCGGCGCCCCATAGTCCAAAGCCTCCGCCATGTAGTCCGGCGATGCGCCCATGAGAGAGAATATGGGCTCCAGGAAGACGAAACAGGCCCCGTGGAAAATCCCCATCACCAGGGCACAGAGGAAGAGGGATTTCTTCAGGAGCGAAGATACCGCCTCCCGGTCATCCCTTCCCGCCAGCCGGGACACCACCAGGGTCACCGCGGAAGCCAGGGACCGGGAAAGGCAGAGCAGCACCAGCCGGGGCTGCAGGAAAATGCTGACGGCGGCCACGGAAAAACTCCCCAGCGCCCCCACCAGGATCAGGTCCGTGGAGGCGAGGAGAATCATGAAAAGCCCTTCCAGTGCGGCAGGCAATGCAATTTTCAGGTACTGTCTGTCAGAGTGATTCATAGGAGTTCCTTCGGTGATACTACTTCCGACTTGAAATGACTGTATTATACAAGAAATGAGAATTATTTTCAATTGTTTGGCAGATGGCCGGCCACCGTGCGTACGGGTGGGGGCTTCTGGCTTCTAGCTGTCAGCAGCCAGGAAAGCCCATCAGCCTGCGGCGATAGGCTGGTTAAGTTAGCGTGCGCACGGGCGGGGGCTTCTAGCTGCTAGCTGTTAGCGACTAGGAAAACACATCAGCCTGCGGCGCTTCCAACAGCTAACCTCCGTCTGCTTCGCAACCACCTCCTTCCCAAGGAAGGAGGCTATCCAATAGCGGCTGTGCCGCTATTGGAATCCTAAAGACTCTAACCACCAAACGTGCAAGTGCCTCTGCACGAGGCTCTCTTCTCAGAAGAGAGCTGCCCACCGGGCTGAGAGATGGTGATGGAACCGGCCCGCAGGGCCTGGCCCCATCTATCGTCTATCTTCTATCATCTATCGTCTATCAGCCGGGCCGCCAATCATCCGATGATCCGATATCTTCACCGCGAAGCGGCTATCCGGCTAAAGGCTCAAAACCCCCATACGTTCGCACCACCCTCAGCCACTCCTGCGGTGATTTTCTGTAAAAAAAGAAGCTCCCTGGGAGCTTCTTTTTTCATGCATCAGAACTTGTAGTTCAGCCCCAGGGTCCATGCATTGTCATCGTAGCCAGCTTTCTGGTCTTTGATATTAAATACATATTCCCCGTGGAGGGAGACATTCTTCTGGAGAGCCACGTCGCCGAAGACGCTCCAGTATTTAATGCTCTTATCCTTCTCGATAGCCCCCCAGAAGTCCTGGGCATCGTAGGTGGTGCCATCGAGGTTGGCATTGCTGCCTACCTTGTTGTAAGCCACATTGAGGTCGAAGGTGCCCGGTTTCTTGGAGCTGAAGTTGCTGTATCCCAGGCCTGCCTGCCAGGAGTTGTCCGCTTTTTTGGCATTGGAATCCCAGTATTCGCCGAAGAGGCGGAATTCATCCATGGGGATGGCCAGGTGAGCGCTCCAGATGCTGTCGAAGCCCATGGCACTCTTTGCCTGGTCACCGGCAAATTTGATGTAGGTCGCATCGAGGGCTGCGGCGCCAAAGTTATAACCTGCCTGTCCGATGAAGGCATCATAATTAGAGGTATCGAAGCTTTCATTCTGGTTGCTCAGGAAACGGCCATAGCCTGCAGATGCGTGGAAGGCATCTTTGTTATAGCCCAGGATAGCGCCTTTCAGCTGGTAATCGTACATGAAGCCATCATAGATGGTGACGGGGATGCGGCCCAGAGAGAGGTTTGCATCGCCAAAGGAATGGTTCACATAGAGCCAGTCCATGGAAGTCTGTCCATCGGAGGCCTTCGGGTTCTTGAACCACATCTGGGTTTTCAGACGGCCCTGTACGTAGGTGGAATCATTGACCTGGCCCTTTACTTTGATACGCATACGGCCCTTCCAGTCGTCCGCCTTGTTTTCTTTGGCATTATTCACATACCACATCTTCGCATCGCCGGACCAGTAGAGGTTGCCCACTTTCTTTTCCAGGTTGCCTACACGGACGCCCAGGTTTGCCAGTTCATCAGCGTATTCACCGGCCAGTTTATCCAGGGTGGCACGCTGCTCTGCATTCAGCTGGTCTTCCTTAGCCATGAGGCGGGCAATGATCTGGGCCAGTTCATAGCGGGTCATGTTCCGTTCCCCTTTGAATGTGCCGTCCGGGTACCCCTCTACCACGCCCTGGTCGGAGAGGTCAGAGACCGCCTGGTAAGCCCAGTCATCGGGGGTAACATCGGAAAAGGGATTGGCTGCCATGGCGGAAAGGCCGCCGGCCAGGGCTGCTGCTGCAGCCAGTGCAAGAATTTTCTTCATAATATCCTCCATAAAAACAGTGAAACAGGAAATATATAAACTGCCCTGATGAAGGAAGACTATGGAGAGTGACCGTGTTTCCTCTCTGTCTCTTCCTTCCCCTGTGTCGGGCAGTACAGGGCTCTATGTTATCGGACTCAGCCGAAAAGTTCGTCCGGGAGGACCTTGTTTTTCCCTTCTTCGATGGTGAAGACAGAAGCCAGGAGCTTTCTGGAATAGGGATCCTTTGCCTCCGTGAGGTCGTGAATCTTTTCCACCACTTTCCCATGCTGCATGATGACGATGTTATCGCAGAACATATTGGCCAAAGCCAGGTCGTGGCAGATGAAGAAGTAGGCCACCCCCGTCTCTGCCTGCAGCTTGTGGAGCAGTTCGATCACCGTCTTCTGGACAGACATGTCCAGGGCGCTGGTAGCTTCATCGCAGATGATTATCTCCGGCTTCAGCACCAGGGCCCGGGCGATGGCGATACGCTGCCGTTGGCCGCCGGACATGTTATTGGGATACCGGTCCGCAAATTCTTCCGGCAGGTCCACGGCACGCAGCATTTCTTTCGCCTTATCTTCCACGTCATCCTTATCGATGAGTCCATAATTCAGGAGGGGCTCACAGATGATTTCCTTCACCCGCTGCTTCGGGTCGAAGGCGGTGGAGGGATCCTGGAAGACCATCTGGATATGTTTCCGTCCCTCCCGGAGTTCTTCTCCCTTTAAAGAGACCATATCCTCCCCGTGGAAGAGAATCCGGCCGCCGGTGGCGCTGTAAAGGCGGGTGAGGATCTTGGCCAGCGTAGATTTCCCGCTGCCCGATTCCCCTACGATGCCCAGGGTTTCCCCTTTATGAAGGCTGATATTGACATGGTCCGCCGCCGTGAGCATCTTGCCGCCGCCCAGGTCGAACACCTTGCAGACATCCTCCATCCGGAGTATTTCTTCTCCATAACCCTTCATGCGATCCTGCCTCCCAGTACCGGTACGGCGGAGAGAAGCATCTTCGTGTATTCTGCCTTCGGATGGTAAATGACATCCTCCGCTTTTCCGTATTCCACGACCCGCCCGGCTCTCATGACCATGATGTTGTCCGCCATGTAAGCGGCAACACCCATGTTGTGGGTCACGATGATAATGGCGGTATTCATTTTCTTTCGGACTTCCATCATTTCTTTAACAATGGCGGCCTGGGTCGTCACATCCAGGGCGCTGGTGGGTTCGTCGGCCAGAAGCAGCTTCGGATGGAAGGCCATGGCCATGGCGATACCCACCCTCTGCCGCATGCCGCCGGACAGTTCAAAAGTATAGCTCTTCAGGATCTGCTCCGGGTCCGGGAGACGGACCATGGCGAGCATTTCCACCATCCGGTCATGGGCTTCCTTTGCATCGGTCATCCCGTGAAGAGCGAGGTACTCCCGAAACTGGACCCCGATGGTCCGGATGGGATTCATCATGGCGCCGCTGTCCTGGAAAATCATGGAAACATCCTTCCCGTCCAGCTGACGGTGCACTTCGGCGGACTGCTGCTGGGTATCTTCCCCTTCGAAGAAGAGGTGCCCCTCGGCAATGTGTCCGCCACCGGGCAGCACGTGCTGGATGGCACGGATCACCGTGGTCTTTCCGGAACCCGACTCCCCGACGATGGCCAGGATTTCCCCCTGGTCCAGGGTAAAGGATACATGGCGTACCACGGGATCCGTATCTCCATAGGCAATGCCCAGGTCGTTTACTTCTAATAGCATGTATTGGCTCCTGTATGTAGTAAAAATGTAGAATGAAAAACGTTAATAAGTATGTGGGCCTTGGGCGGAATAGCCGCTTCGCGGCGGATTCCAGGTGGCTGAGCGTCGTGTGAACGGGTGGGGGCTTTTAGCTGCTAGCTGCTGGCTTCTAGGAAAGCTGGTCAGCCTGCGGCGCTTTCCGTCAATTCCCATCAGCTAACCTCAGCCCCGTGGGCAGCTCCTTCCCAAGGAAGGAGCCTCCTGTAGAGTCATTTGTCCGTTTAGGGGGGCTGGAGTCATCAGGATTCCATCGGCGGCGGAGCCGCGGAACCTCAACTCTCAATTCTCAACTCTCAACTCTTTTTTTCAGTGCATAGCCGCTATCCGCCTAGACCTAGATCTAGATTCTCAAATCTTCTCTTACTCCGCCGGCATGATGTCCTTGGTTACCCAGTAGTAGTCGCAGGGCTTAATGTCTGCGTTCTTGACTTTCTTATTGGAGATCATATTGGTCTGCGGGTAGCCGAATACCAGGGTGGCTGCGTCGTCCTGGATGATCTTTTCCATCTGGATAATGATTTCCCGTCTCTTAGCCGGATCGAATTCGGAGGCCAGCTGGTCGGAGAGGGCATCGTAGGCGGGGTTGCTGTAGCCGGAGCCGTTCTGCGGGTTGCTGCCGTTTACGTTGGTCTTCCAGTACATATTCACGAAGACTTCCGGATCCCCGGCCTGTTCGGCGAGGACGTTGGAAATGAGCATGTCGTATTCGCCGCGGGTGCCGATGCCGTCGAGGACGTTGTAGTCCACGTTCTTCAGGTTCACCTTGATACCCACTTTCTTGGCATCAGACTGGGTGGCTTCGGCGAAGAGCGGGAGTTCTGCACGGCCGCTGTAGTAGATGAAGTCCACTTCCAGGTTCTTGCCGTCCTTATCCACGTAGCCGTCGCCGTCGGTATCTTTCCAGCCTGCGTCAGCCAGCAGTTTCTTTGCGTTTTCTACGTTGTAGTTATCCGGATATTCCGCTTTCAGCTTGTCGAAGCCGTAGTCAACGGACGGCGGGAGAAGCGGGCCGCCGGGGGTGAAGGTATCCTTCAGGAGTACCTTGCAGTAGGTATCCCGGTCCAGGGACTGGAGGAGCGCCTTTCTCACGTTCTTATCAGCCAGGGGCTTGCCGGCGGATACGTTCAGTCTTGCCAGTACGTCGCGGATAGAGGAAATGGTGCTGGTGGTGAATTTCCCCTGGTCCTTGAAGAGCTGCATGTCCCCGGGGGCAATGTTCACAGCCACATCGATTTCGCCCTTCTGGAGAGCCATGGCACGGGTGTTGGGATCATCGATGGTGTTGATGACAGCATGGGCAAAGGGAACCTTGTCATAGTAGTTCGGGTTCGCGTCCAGTTCGGTCTTTGCTTTGGAGAAGCTCTTTACCATGTAAGGACCGGTGGAAACGGGGCCCTGTTTTGCGAAATCCACTTTTCCATCGGAAGCGGTATCCACAATGATGAAGAGGGGGTCACCGAGCATGCCCGGCAGGGTAGCCACCGGTTTCTTCGTGTAAATGGTCACATTCTGGCCGTCAGCGGTGATGTGGTCCAGTTCAAACATGGCCTTCGCCCGGGGTGCCTTGGCAAAGGTACGTTCAATGGATTTCTTCACCGCTTCACCGGTGACCGGGGTGCCGTTGGAGAACTTGATTTCCTTGATCTTGAAGGTCCAGGACATTTTATCGTCGGATACCTTCCAGCTTTCGGCGATCCAGGGTTCCGGATTCATCTTGTCATCGAAGTGGACAAGGCATTCGCCGATGCCGTAACGCATAACCTGCCAGCCGAAGTAGTTGTCCGTCGGTTCCAGGCTGTCTGCGAAGTTCGTGACACCTACGGTGAGGGTATCCTTGGCTGTCTTGGAGCCGGATCCGCCGCCGCATCCTGCAAAAGCAAATGCCATGAGAGCGGCTGCTGCCAGAACTGCACCTTTTTTGTAAATCGATTTCATTGTTTCTACGCTTCCTTTCTGATGGAAAAATATATGAACAGGAGCCGATGACATCATCCTGCTCCGGTAACACGGAATAAAAACAGAGTTGAGAATGGAGAGTTGAGAGTTGAGGTTCCAGGCAGAGATGGATAAGCATGGGTGTGAACGGGCAGCCGCTTCGCGGCTATAGCTCTCGATCCCGGTCTCGGCCTCGATCTTACCTGCGGCACAGCCGCAGACCCCAATTCTTATTTCTGACCGCAAAGCGGCCTGTTATCCTTCATTTCTCGGGTCCAGCACGTCCCGGAGGGCGTCGCCCCAGAGGTTGAAGATGACTACGGAGAGGAAAATCGCAAAGCCCGGGAAGAACATGAGCCACGGCGCCGTCTGCAACTGCTGGCGGCCTTCATTCAGCATGAGGCCCCATTCCGGTGCCGGCGGCTGGCTGCCGAATCCCAGGAAGGACAGGCCCGCCAGTTCCATCATCATGGCGCCGATATCCGCCACCGCCGTGATGACGAGGATAGGCACAATATTCGGCATAATGTGGCTCCAGAGGATATGGGCATTCGTGCCGCCGCTGACGATGGCGGCATCCACGAAATCCCGTTTCTTGATTTTCAATACCATGGACCGGGAGAGCCGGGCGTACTTCGTCCAGGTCACCGCGGTGAGGGCGATCATGGCGTTGATCAGGCTGCCGCCCATGATACCGGCAATGGCGATGGCCAGGATGACGCCGGGGAAGGAAATCATCATATCTGCGATACGCATGATCACCGTATCCACGATGCCGCCGAAGTAGCCGGAAATGATCCCCAGCGTGGTGCCCACGCAGAAGATAATGACCACCAGCGCCAGTACGCTGGACAAGGAGTAAGCGCCGCCGTAGAGGATACGGGACAGCACATCACGGCCCAGTTTGTCCGTGCCGAAGAGATGGGCCGCCGAAGGAGCCTGGTTCGCATCCTTCATCACCGCCTCCAGGGGACTGTAGGGCGAAATCACCGGCGCCAGGAGAATAATGGCGATGAGCAGCACCACCAGCAGGGTAGTGATGCGGAAGGACCGGTTTTCCTTGAATCCTTTCCAAAGATTTTCCACGATTACCGGCCTCCTTTCCGAAGTCTCGGATCCAGGTGATGGTAGGAAAGGTCCACCACCAGGTTAATGACCATGTACATGAAAGCAATCCAGAGGACAATGGCCTGCACCGTCTGGAAATCGCGGTACGTAATGGCTTCGACCACCATGTACCCCAGGCCGGGCCAGGAGAATACGATTTCCACCACCGCCGCGCCGCCGAGGAGGGAGCCGAAGGCCAGGCCCAGAAGGGTCACCAGGGGCAGCAGGGCATTGGGCAGCACTTCCTTCCAGAGGATGTGGGATTCCGAGAACCCCCGGGCCCTGGCGCCCATGACGTAGTCCTGGTTCAGTTCCTCCAGCACCGTAGCCCGGACCTGCCGGGTGTACTTGGACGTCATCACCACGCCCAGGGTCACCATGGGAAGAATCAGGTTTTCCAGGGAAATACTGCCGCCCACGATGGGGAGCACTCCCAGCTTCAGGGCGAAAATCCAGAGAAGCATGAGGCCCATCCAGAAGTTCGGCACCGACACGCCGAGGAAAGAGAAGCCCCGGATGAGGTAATCAAACCAGGTATTCTTCTTCACCGCCGTATAAATACCCAGGGGGATGGAGAAGACCAGCATGAAGAGAGTAGATGCCAGCGCCAGGATCACCGTAGCCGGCAGGCCCTGGAGCAGCGCATCGAGCACCGGCTTCTTCATCATGAAGGAATAGCCGAAATTCCCGTGCAGCACACGGCCCAGCCAGTCCAGGTACTGGAAAATGAAAGGCTTGTCCAATCCCAGCTCATGGCGGAGCGCATCGATTTCTATCTGACTCACCACGATATCTTCATTGCCGGCAATCATCTGCCGCACCGGATCCCCCGGCGCCAGCATGACCAGACAGAACGTAATAAAGCTGATGCCCAGGAGGACAAGAATCATTTCCCCCAGCCGGACAGCAAGCTGCCTCTTTCCCAAAATTGACCATCTCCTGTACTTCTGAAAACATCCCCCTTCCCTCCGGAAGAGGAGGTCCGCCGGCGGCGGCACCTGAAAAATCCCACGAAAAAAGCAAGGCCGGAAACAGGGACCTTGTCGGACAAACAAAAAACAAATGGAACTTTTTACCCCAGAAAGCAGATAAAGAGTTGTTTCCTTAAAACTCTCTAAAAATAAAATAGAAAGAACCGGGACCGCAGCCTTCTTGACGGGCCGTCTGATTCCCAAGCAGCGGCGCCATCGGCGCCCCGCTGATTACTGAGACAGTATATCATGGTCTAATAATCTTTGCAATATAAAAATTTATATTTTCTTTATCTTTTGCAAGTATTATATAATTTTATGATTTTGAAATCAAATAGTTTGTGCGGTAAAGTGCAGGTGTGCGTATCTTAGTACTCAGGCTTACAGCTGACAGCTTACGGCTTACAGCGGACATCTGACTGATTCGTGTCATAGGCTGGATGGGTTGGCTTGGGTAGGTTGGATGGGTTGAATGGGTTGGAGGGGGGTTGAACGCTTGAATCAACCTTCCAGCCGGGACTGTCAAGTACTTTGTGTAAATTTCTCCTATTACATTAAAAGAACCTA
>ERZ1034949.958-NODE-958-length-15481-cov-9.483469_pt1 | contig 15481 bp, 14 predicted proteins | sample MGYA00520590_ERZ1034949 | MGnify/ENA primary metagenome ERZ1034949 (study PRJEB33766, sample SAMN09781752) | gut metagenome | biome: gut microbiome | host: Homo sapiens | place: Madagascar | study: EMG produced TPA metagenomics assembly of the PRJNA485056 data set... | reverse complement strand
TTTGAATTTCACAGACCTGTGGGAAGTCAGATCCTGGTCAGCATTCTGCTGATGGGGTTCTGGCTGGGCGCGGCTCTGCTGCCGGTTTTCTCCTTTATTCGGAAAAAAGCATCGAAGGGGGACATCTTATGAAAGACAAAATTCTGGAAGCTGTGCAAATTTCCAAAACCTATGGTGAGGGTGAAAGTGCTGTTCAGGCATTGAAAGCCAGCGATCTGACGATCTGGAAGGGGGAATTTGCGTCCATCATTGGTTCCAGTGGCAGCGGGAAATCCACTCTTCTGAAGATCCTGGGAGGACTGCTGCCGCCCACGACCGGAAACGTTCTGCTGGATGGGCAGGACATCTATGCAATGAATGCAGAGCAGCTTGCACAGGTGCGGCGGCAAAAAATCGGCTTTATTTTTCAGGACTTCCGGCTGTTCCCGGAGTATACGGTGCGGGACAACATTCTGATCCCATTTTATCTCGACCATCGGACACCGGACGAGCAGATGCTCCGCAAACTGACGGAAATTCTTGGAATCGCAGAGAAACTCGATGCTCGTCCTTCTCAGATTTCGGGTGGACAACAGCAGCGTGTGGCAATCGCCCGCGCACTGATCGGGAAACCGCGCATTGTCTTTGCGGACGAACCGACCGGAAATCTGGACACCAGAACGGGTGAGGACACCATGAAGCTCCTGACAGAATGTGCAGCAGAATTCGGACAGACCCTGATCGTTGTCACCCACAACCCGGAGATCGCGAAGAAAGCGCAGCAGATCATCCGAATCGAGGATGGGTGCATCATAAAAGGACTTTAAAATCAAGACCCCGCGTGAAAACGCGGGGTCTTGATTTTCTGAACAGGAGATTTTTTATTGTGGCAGAACGCTTCTTTTTACAGGAGCAACGTCACGCTTTTACATCCCGTTTCCGCAGCAGGCCCCATGCCAGCAGGAACATCGCTGCCAGCCAGAGTACGCAGCTGAGAAAGAACATTCCGTAGCTTCCGGTCAGAGCGTCCTCACTTCTGTTGGCGTTCATTCCCGCCTGCATCAGGGCGTAAGGCCAGAGCAGCGAATACCCTTTGGAACCGGCAAAGATGCCAAGGATGCCGCCCAGCAGCCCCAGAAAAATGGGCACGGCAAAGCTGCGGATGACCATGGCCAGCACCAGCTGTGCGGCAATGACAGCCAACGCACCCAGCAGTCCCCGCAGTAAAAACAGAGGTAAGGTGACCGGCGGCAGCCCGGGCAGGTGGGCAAATACCTTGCCGCAGAACACGAACAGCGCAAACACAAAACCGTGGGTCAGCAGCGCCAGCTTTGTCACCACCGCAAACTTTGCGGCAAACAGGTCCAGCGGCGGTACGGGGCTTGCCATGATAAGGTTCCAGTTGTGCCCCAGATGTTCCAGCCGCCACAAGTAGGCAGCATAGGTGGCTACCATGGCAGGGAAGAAGAGCATGGAATAAAACAGGGTGTGCTGGGTCCACAGGCTATACCAGCCGTCGGTGAGGATCTCAAGATTTTGCAGATAATTGAAAGTGCCATAGGTGGCGGAAAGAATGGGCAGCACAAAGAACATTGCCCAGATGGGGGATGCGTGGAGTTTGCGGTTCTCCGCAAGAATACAGCGTTTCAGCATGGTTTTATACCTCCTCGTCCTGTACCTTGCGCCACGCAAGGGCAAACAGCACTGCGCCCAGCGCAAGGGTAAAGGCCAGCAGCCCCCAGTTGAAGGGGCGGGTGCCGTAGGTGACGGTGTGGGTAGCCTTGTCCCAGTTCGCCACTTCGTAGGCGCTCAGAGGGATGTAGTACCCAAAGGGCACAAAATAACTGGCAAGCGGCGGCATAAAAGCAGAGAACAGCCCCACCAGCGCCCCTACAATGCCCACGCAGAGCGCCGGCAGGGGATTGCCCACCCACAGCATCAGCAGAAATTCGCCAAAGAAGAGCATTGCATCCACAGCCAGTGTGCAGACGAACAGATAGCATAGCTGCCCAGTGGGAAAGGCTTCCGTGTAGCCGTGCACGATGCCCAGCAGGACGGCGGCTCCCATTTCCAGCAGAGTCACCAGCAGAATTTCCAGCAGGCCAAAGGCGGCTTTGCCCGCAAACAGGCTGCGGCGCTCCTGCAGGGTGTAGAGGAGCTTTGGCATACTGCCTTTGACCTCGATCTCCCACAGGCGGCTGGCAAGCACGGCCATCAGCACCGGCATCAGAATGGCCTCGATGACCGGGATGCTGTAAAGCAGGGCACTGTAACCGTTGGCCAGTTCTTCAGGGTCAGAGGGAGCAAGCCCGCCCACCCATAAGATCATGATGAGGGGCACCAGCAGGCAGAGCAGCAGATCGTGCCGCCGGTGCGCCTTCTGAAGTTCAGCATGAAAGGAACGCAGCATCTCAGGCCACCTCCCCGTTGTTCTGGGTCAGGCTGAGGAAGATCTCTTCCAGATTCTTTGTCTGGGCGGTCAGCCCGACCACACCGACACCGTTTTCGGCCAGCGTGCTCACCAGTGCCGCCAGTGCTTCGTCCGGCAGGGCGGGCAGTTCCAGCACATCCGGGTGCTGTGCCTGTGTCACCGCCCGGATGCCCTGTCGGTTCAGCACCGCAATGCTTTTGGGAACATCCAGCACCCGCAGCAGAATCCCGCCGCGGCTGTGCTTCTGCAAGGCCGGCAAAGAGCCCTCAAACAGCATCTTTCCGTGGTTCAGGATGCCCACCTGCGTGACCATCTGCTCGATCTCGCCCAATAGGTGGCTGGAGATCAGCACGGTTGCCCCGGTGGTTTCCGGCATGGAGGAGATCAGGCTGCGCATTTCCTGAATGCCGGCCGGGTCCAGACCATTGGTCGGCTCGTCCAGGATCAGAAGCTTGGGGCTGCCCAGCAGAGCCATGGCAATGCCGAGCCGCTGCTTCATGCCCAGCGAATACTGCCCCACCTTCCGGTTGGCATCGGCAGTCAGGTGGACGATCTCCAGCACCCGGTCAATGTCCTTGTGGGCAACGCCTTTCAGGTCGGCCACGATGGCCAGATTTTCCCGGGCCGTCAGATGCAGATAGCCGGAGGGGGATTCGATCAGGCTTCCGGTCTGCCGCAGCAGGGGGATGCGGTTTGTTTCGTTCATGGTATGGCCCAGCAGTTCCACGCTGCCACCGGTGGGGTGCACCAGCCCCAGCAGCATCTTCATGCTGGTGGATTTGCCCGCACCGTTCGGGCCTAAAAAGCCGTAGACGCACCCTTGCGGGACGGTCAGGTTCAGATGATCGACCACGGTGCGGCCGTTGTAGCTTTTGCACAGGTCGTGTGTTTCAATGACAGGTTTCATAGAGGATGCTCCTTTCTCGTTCGCTTGGAACACCCACAGTTTACCTCGGCGGGCTTAAGCTCCGCCGAAGCCTGTCTTAATCTGCGCTTAAATTTTCGCAAAATCCGGACATTTCCGGCCAGAACGTGTTATAGTGGGAACAGAAAATGACCGGAGGAACACTGCGATGAACACGATCCAACAGGCACACATTTTACTTGTAGATGACAACACCGATCTGCTGCGGCTGCTCGAAGAGCAGCTGCGTGGGGCAGGCTATCAGAACATCCGCACCGTGCAGAACTGTGCCGCCGCACAGACCGCCTTTGCAGCCGAGATGCCGGAACTGATGATCCTGGACATCAACCTCCCGGACGGAGACGGGTTTTCGCTGTTTCGTACCCTGCGGGCAAAAGCCGATGTGCCGACCCTGTTCCTCTCTGCACGGGACGCCGATGCCGACCGCTTGTTCGGGCTGGGACTGGGCGCAGACGATTACCTGACCAAGCCCTTTCTGATGCAGGAACTGCTTTTGCGGGTGCAGCACCTTTTGCAGCGTGCTTACCGGACCGAGCTTTCCCGGACAAAAGCAGCAATCTTACAACTGGGCGACCGGAGCGTGGACCTGCACGATGCCCTTGTGACCCTGCCGGACGGAACCACCCTTGCCCTGACAGCGACCGAGCGGACGCTTTTGCGCAAGCTGGCCGAAAACCGCGGGCATATCGTGACCTACGATGCGCTGTGCGAAGCGGTGTGGGGCGCGGATTATTATGGGTATGAAAACAGTCTGGGTGTTCATATCCGGCATCTGCGGGAAAAGCTGGAACCGGAGCCGGGCAGGCCGCGCTTTCTGCAGACGGTGAGGGGCATCGGGTACAAGCTGGCAAAGGAGGATGCACGATGAAAACCTTTGTGCGGCTCATCCGGCGGTATGTTCTGGCGGCGGTGGGCATCGTTCTGCTGCTGGTGTTTCTGGGCCTTGGGCTGCTGGTGTTTCTGGGCTGGCAGGAAACGACCCATCTGCCGCAGAGGACCTATGCGTCCAGCGAAATTGCGGATGCCATGGTGGAAACTCCGGCGGGGCTTGCCCTTGGCGCAGCGCACACCCCGGAAGAATGGATGGACGGCTATGCATGGGCCATGGTGCTGGACGATACCGGAAATATCCGGTGGAACTATGCCCTGCCGGACGCGCTGAACCATGCCTATACCACCGGAGAAGTGGCAGGGTTTGCCCGCTGGTATCTGGACGATTATCCGGTGTTCTGCTGGGCAGAGGACTATGGCCTGTTCGTCATCGGGCTTGCCAGAGGTAGTTTGTGGAAATACAGCATTTACACCTCGCCGGAGTACATCCTGAACCTTGCCAAAACCATTCCGCTGGGGTTTGGGCTGCTGTTGCTGCTGGCAGCGATCTGCTGTTTTCTGCTCAGCTGGCAGGGAGCCAAGCGGCTGGAAACGGTGGCTTCCGGGCTGGATGCGCTGGCCGAGGGGCAGACCGTACAGCTGCCTACGGAGGGCTTTGCCGGGGAACTGGCCGAAAAGCTGAACCAGACCAGTGCGCAGCTGCAAACGCGGAACGAACTGCTGGCCCGGCGGGACGATGCCCGCACCCAGTGGATCGCCGGGGTCAGCCACGATGTGCGCACCCCGCTGGCGCTGATCCTGGGCTGGGCGGAGCAGCTGGAGCGGGACGCCGTCCTGCCGGAAACTGCCCGGCAAAAGGCCGGCGGCATCCGCACCCAGAGCGAAAAACTCCGCACCCTGATCGAGGACCTGAACCTGACCAGCAAGCTGGAATATGGAACACAGCCCCTGCGCAAGCAGGAATTTGCAGCGGGGCCGCTGTTCCGGGAGCTGGTGGCGCAGTTCTGCGAAAGTCCGCAGGCGGAGAGCTGCGAGGTGTCGCTGCAGCAGACCGCTGCCGCAGAGCAGGCGAAACTCTGCGTGGACCGCGCCCTGCTGGAACGATTGCTGGAAAACCTGCTGGGCAACAGCATCCGGCATAATTCGGCACCCGTAGAGATCGAGGTACAGACGAATGTTGCCGGAAATCGCTTCTGCCTGACCGTCGCGGACAATGGCACAGGCTATCCGCCTGCCGTTCTGGCGGCACTGCAAGGCACGCCGCGGAACGAGCAGACCCCGCACATTCTGGGACTTCATGTGGTGGAGCAGATCGCCGCCGCGCATGGCGGCAGGGTGACGTTCGGGCAGAATGTGCCAAACGGTGCAAAGGCAACGGTGTGGCTGCCGCTTTGAGCACCTGCTTTTTCAAACCGGAGCATATTCCTGAAACGCCGGTTCTGCGGTATAATGGAGCCGGATGGGCCGGCCTGCCGTGTCGGACGCGGACCGGAAACGAAAGGAGCTCTTGTTTATGGAAAAAACGCTGCGCAGCTGCGCGGATCAGATCGTGGAAGCCAGCATCCGGGCGGTGCTGCCGGACGAGGCGGTCCGCCGTGCGCTGAAGGATTTTCACCCGGAAGGGCGCACGGTGCTGGTGGCCGCCGGAAAAGCCGCATGGCAGATGGCACATGCTGCCGTTGCCGTGCTGGGGCATGTGGACGGCGGTGTGGTCGTGACCAAATACGATCATGTAAAAGGGAAGATCCCCGGTGTGACCTGCTGCGAGGCAGGCCACCCGGTACCGGACGCCAACAGCTTTGCCGCCACCCAGAAGGCGCTGGAGCTGGTGCAGGGCCTGCAGCCAGAGGACACGGTGCTGTTCCTGCTTTCCGGCGGCGGAAGTGCGCTGTTTGAAAAGCCGCTCATCCCTGCAGAGGAGCTGCAGGACATTACGTCCCAGCTGCTGGCCAGCGGCGCGGACATCGTGGAGATGAACACCATCCGCAAGCGTCTGTCCGGCGTCAAGGGCGGGCGGTTCGCGCAGGCTTGCGCCCCGGCACAGGTGTTCAGCATCGTCCTCAGCGACATTCTGGGCGACCCGCTGGATATGATCGCCAGCGGCCCGGCGGTGCCGGACACCTCCACCTGCGGGCAGGCGATCGCCATTGCTGAGAAATACCACCTGCGCCTGTCGACCGCGGCACAGGAGCTGCTGCGGCAGGAGACCCCCAAGGCTCTGACCAACGTGACCACCCGCATCACCGGCAGTGTGCGGGAGCTGTGCACGGCGGCCGCTGCGGCCTGCCGTGCGCTGGGGTATCAGCCGGTGCTTCTCACCGACCGGCTCTGCTGCGAGGCGCGGGAGGCGGGCAGCTTCCTTGGTTCGGTGGTCCGCACCCATGCGGGCGGAGGCCGGAAGCTGGCTTACATCGCGGGCGGCGAGACCGTGGTGCACCTGACCGGCAAGGGCCTGGGCGGGCGCAACCAGGAGCTGGCCCTTGCGGCGGCTCCTGCGCTGGCCGGGCTGAAACACTGCTGTGTGTTCTCGGTGGGCAGCGACGGCACCGACGGCCCCACTGATGCCGCCGGCGGCTATGCGGACGGCGAGACGGAAGCCGCCCTTCGCGTTGCCGGGCGGGACGTGTACCGCACCCTCGCCGACAACGACGCCTACCATGCTTTGCAGGCGGTGGGCGGGCTCATCCGCACGGGCGCTACCGGCACGAACGTCAACGACGTGGCCGTGGCGCTGGTGGAGTGAACACCGGGGTCACGCCTGGTTCCGCAGGGCATTTTTGTGCTGGACGCACTGCGTCTGTGCGCGGTATAATCAGAAAAAAGCGGACAGCATGAAAGGAAGAAAACCCATGGAAGAACATCACATTCCGCAGGCGGTGCAGATCCGCAATGCCCATGTCCACAACCTCAAGAACATTGATGTGGACATCCCACTGCACCAGATCGTGGGCATTGCGGGCGTGTCCGGCTCCGGCAAATCCTCGCTGGCACTGGGCGTGCTGTATGCGGAGGGCTCCCGGCGCTACCTGGATGCCCTGTCCACCTACACCCGCCGCCGGATGACTCAGGCCGCCCGGGCGGGCGTGGACGAGGTGCTGTACGTTCCGGCTGCGCTGGCCCTGCACCAGCGGCCCGGCGTCCCGGGCATCCGCAGCACCTTTGGTACCGGGACCGAGCTGCTCAACAGCCTGCGGCTCATGTACTCCCGTCTGGCCAGCCACCGCTGCCCCAATGGGCATTATCTGGCCCCGTCGCTGCGGGTGGCGGCCGGGAAAGAGCTGCTCTGCCCGGAATGCGGGGCGCAGTTTCTGGCCCCGTCGGCCGAAGAGCTGGCCTTCAACTCGCAGGGGGCCTGCCCGCAGTGCGGCGGCATCGGCACGGTGCGCACGGTGGACCCCGCTACGCTGGTGCCGGATGATTCCCTGACCATCGACGAGGGTGCCGTGGCCCCGTGGAACAGCCTGATGTGGTCGCTGATGACCGACATCTGCCGGGAGATGGGCGTGCGCACCAATGTGCCCTTCCGGGACCTGACCGCGCAGGAAAAGGAGATCGTGTTCCACGGTCCGGCGGAGAAAAAGCACATTTTCTATCACAACAAGAATTCCAATCAGGCAGGGGAGCTGGATTTTACCTATTTCAATGCGACCTACACCGTGGAAAACGCGCTGGCCAAGGTCAAGGACGAAAAAGGCATGAAGCGGGTGGAAAAGTTCCTGAAAGAGGACATTTGCCCTGCGTGCCATGGCACCCGCCTTTCGGCAGCGGCCCGCGCCCCCAAGCTGCGGGGCCTCTCGCTGGATGAGGCCTGCCGGATGCCCCTTTCGGAGCTGGTCGGCTGGGTGCAGGGCGTGCCGGACAGCCTGCCCGCAGAGATGCGCCCGATGGCGGAAAACATTGTGGAATCCTTCACCGGCCCGGCAAAACGGCTGATGGATCTGGGGCTGGGCTACCTCACGCTGGACCGTGCGGCCTCGACCCTTTCCACCGGAGAGCGCCAGCGCATGCAGCTGGCCCGCGCCGTGCGCAACCGCACCACCGGGGTGCTCTATGTGCTGGACGAACCCAGCATCGGCCTGCATCCCTCCAACATCGTGGGCCTGACCGGCGTGATGCATGACCTGATCGCGGACGGCAATTCGGTGATCCTGGTGGATCACGACACGCAGATTTTAAAGGAAGCAGACTGGATCGTGGAAATGGGGCCGGAAGCCGGGGCAAAGGGCGGCCATGTGATCGCACAGGGCACCATCCCGGCCATCGAGGCGGACCCGGCGTCCCAGATCGGGCCCTTCCTCTCCGGAAAGGCGGACACCCTGCGGCGAAAGCGCGCATTGGCGGACGCCCTGTTTGCACAGGGAACACTCCATCTTTCCACCGCGCAGCTCCACACGGTGAAGCCGCTGGAAGCAGACCTGCCCAAGGGACGGCTGACCGTGGTGACCGGCGTGCCCGGCTCCGGCAAGACCACGTTGGTGCTGGAGAGCCTTGTTCCGGCACTGGAAGCCCGCATCGACGGCAAAACACTGCCGCCGCATGTCCGCGCCCTTGACGCGGAGGGCATCGCCCACGTCAAGCTCATTGATGCGACCCCCATCGGGATCAACGTCCGCTCCACCGTTGCCACCTACGCAGGCGTCCACGATGACCTGCGCAGGCTCTTTGCGCGGTCGCCGGACGCAAAGGCACACGGCTACAAAGCCGGAGATTTTTCCTACAACACCGGGTCCCTGCGCTGTCCCGGCTGCGACGGCACCGGCGAGGTGAGCCTGGACGTGCAGTTCCTGCCGGATGTGAACATCCCCTGCCCGGACTGCCGTGGTTCCCGCTATGCCCGGGCGGCCGGACTGGTAAAACTGACCGGCCCGGCGGGGCAGACGGCCTCGCTGCCGGAGCTGATGGACATGGACGTGAACACGGCCATTGATTTTTGCCGGAACATGAAAACGGTCTGCCAGAAGCTGAAGGTCCTGCAGCAGCTGGGCCTTGGCTACCTGACTCTGGGTGAGGAAACGCCCAGCCTTTCCGGCGGCGAAGCCCAGCGTCTGAAGCTGGCCAGCGAGATCGGCCGGACCCAGACCGATTCCGTGTTCGTGTTCGACGAGCCGTCCATCGGCCTGCACCCGCTGGATGTGCAGGTGCTGCTGGGGGTGTTCCAGGCCCTGCTGGACAATGGTGCGACTGTGGTGGTCATCGAGCATGACCTGGACGTCATCCGCAATGCGGACTACATCATCGACATGGGCCCCGGCGGCGGAGATGCCGGCGGGCGGATCGTGGCCTGCGGCACCCCGGAGCAGATCTGTAACGACCCGGCCAGCATCACCGGGCGGTATCTGCGCCGCTGACGGCTGCAGCTTGCTGTTGTGTTTTGCGCCCGGATATGCTATCATCGGGCCAGAAGCAATGCGAGGAGGAGTTTTCTATGATCCAATTTGGCCTGCGTCTGCACGACGCCGAAAAGCTGCCCCTGGAGCAGGTGCTCCCGCTGGTACGCCAGCGGGGGTTTACCTGCGCTCACCTGGCCCTGAGCAAATCCCTCAAGGAGGTGCCCAACACGCCGAGCGCCCTCACCCCCGGTTACGCCGCCTATCTGCGCCGCCTGTTTGCCCAGCACGGCATTGACATTGCCGTGCTGGGCAACTACCTCAACCTGGCCCACCCGGACGAGGACGCTCTGCACGCCATCCAGGAAAAATATTACGCCCACATCCGCTTTGCCAGCCTGCTGGGCTGCGGTATGGTGGGCACCGAGACGGGCGCACCCAACGCGGAGTACAAGTTCTGCCCGGAGTGCCGCAGCGACGCGGCCCTTGCCACCTTTATCAAGAACTTCAAGCCGGTGGTGCGCTGCGCCGAGCAGTACGGTGTGACCATTGCCATCGAGCCGGTGGTCAAGCACATCGTGTACGATGCCAAACGTGCCCGCACCGTGCTGGACGAGATCGGCAGCCCCAACCTGCAGATCCTGCTGGACCCGGTGAACCTGCTGAATATGGAAAACGTGGACGCCCGCGAGGACGTGTTCGCCGAGGCCATCGAGCTGCTGGGCAAGGATGTGGCCATGATCCACTTCAAGGACTTCCTGCGCAAGGACGCCGGCGGGCAGCTGGCCGCCACCGGTGCCGGGCAGGGCGGCATGGGCGATTACCGCACCATCCTGCGCTTTGCCAAGCAGGAAAAGCCCTGGGTGTTCGCCACACTGGAAAACACCACGCCGGAGAATTCGGTCCAGTGCCTGCAATACCTGCAAAAGCAGTACGACGCGTGCTGAACTGAAAAAGAATGAGTGCCGTGCGGACAGCTGTCTGCACGGCACTCGTTTTTGCCGGAGAAAAAGCTCGGCGTCTCAAACGCCGGGGCGGCAGAGTTTCAGGGTGAACCAGAGGGAGACGGAGCCGAGCGTGTCGTATTGGTAGCGTACGAATGCTTCATTGCAGCCTTCGTTCAGGGTCAGGAAATGTCTGCAGACAGCAGCATTTTCTGCCGACCATTGCAGGACGCGCTCCACGTCGAACCCTTCCAGTGTGGAAAGGTCGAACCGGCCCTGTTCATCGGTGGTGACGGTACGCAGCCAGAGGTGCTGGTCGAGACTGGACAGAGATAGGTTCGGATTCGGATGGCGCTGCAGATCCAGAGACGTCATGGGATTGGCATCACAGCACAGCTCTTTCAGATGGGAGTTCTGGCTGACATCCAGTTGGGTCAGCTGACCATGGTCGCAGAAAAGCGTTTCCAACGCAGGACAATGGCTGACATCCAGCCGGGTCAACCGGGTGAAAGAACAATACAATTCCTGCAGCGCAGGATTCTGACTTACGTCCAGCTGCTTCAGCTCGGTTCCACCGCATGATAAACAGTGCAGTGCCGGATTGGAGCGGACATCCAGCTGTGTCAACAAATTGCCGCCACAGAACAGGCTTTCCAGCTCTGGATTGCAAGTTACATCGAGACTGGCAAGCTGCTCGTTCCAGGAACAGTCCAGAGTTTTCAGATCATTGGCATTGGTTACTTCGAGGCTGGTGAGCTGATTCTGGGAGCAGTCGAGGTCTTCCAGAGAATCGGAGTTGAGGATATCAAGACGGGTCAGCTGATTGTCCGAACAAATCAAGGCCCGCAGAGAACAAAAGCCTGCGACATCAAGAGCGGTGAGCTGATTCTGAGAACAGTCCAGCCGACCCAGATCATCGTGACGGCCCAGATGAAGGGTCGTGAGTTGATTCCGGGAGCAATCCAGGTAGCACAATTCCTTGCAGCTGCTCGTATCAAGTTCCGAAAGCTGGTTCCTGGAGCAGTACAGAACACGCAGCTGCTCCAGGCCGCTGAGATCCAGAGAAGTCAATTGATTATCTGTGCAATAAAGCTCAGACAGTGCCGGAATTCGGCTGAGATCCAGTTGGGTCAATTCGTTATCAGAGCAGTCCAGTGTTTCCAGATTGGGAAAATATTCGATGCCGTCAAGGCTTCTGATCTGCTCTCCCTTGCAGGAAAGAAAATCAACGGCGTCCACATCTTCTTTCCGGAGAAAGACAACCGATCTTGAATCCTCTCCGGAAATTTCAACGATCTCCTCTAAGAAATAACGAATGAGAAACCGGCGGAAGGCACGGTCCGGAAAATGCTCCTCATCCAGGAGGAGACTGCCCGCGGGAATGTCAGGATGCATAAAAGGCTCCTTTCTGCAGAAAAATTCTGCTGTGAAAGCTTGTCATTGTCTTAAGTATAAACCGGAAACGGCTGAAATCAAGAGGGGGGACACGAAAACAGAAGAAAAGGGCCGATGCACAAAACGCTGTGCATCGGCCCTTGGTTCTTTATCGGGAAAAACTCATTCCAGATTCAGCTTGTTTTTCATCATCCAATTGGTGGCGGCAAAGTACACAGCGCACACAACGAGGTCCACCGCCAGCGCGGCCAGCACAGCCCACACATAGGCTTTGTTGCCACTGACCGTGTACACAAGACTGCCATCACTGGCGGAGGTGCTGAACACCATATCCAGCCCGACGGTGTTGTTGGTGTAGGGCAGCAGAGCCACAAGGCGGTTCTGCACAATGTTCAGGATCACAAAGGCCGCGATGCCCACCAGCGCAAAATGCTGCTTGAACTGATGCCCGATCATGCAGGCGGTGTACAGGCACAGGATGGAGCAGACCAGCGTGGCCAGCCACTCGATGGCCGTGAGCAGCAGCATGAATCCGCTGACATTCAGAACGCGCTGCAGAATATCTGCCAGCAGCCGGAAGTCGCGCACGACACTGGCCCAGTCCGAGAAGATGCCGTTGACGTTCAGCATCCCGCACAGGAAGAATACACCGAGGGAAAGCGCGATGACCAGGATACTGCACAGCAGCCACACCATGCTGGAGATGAGCTTGGACAGGATGAGCTGCGCCGGGGTGACCGGCAGGGTGTGCATCAGATAACCCTCGCGCCCCAGCAGGTTGCGGGTGAACCGCTGGATGATGGTGAGCGCAGTGATGACTGCAATGGCGACACACAGCATCAGGTAAACGATCGTGACGACGGCGAAGGGAAAATCAGAAATCAGTGCCGGAAAGCGGAAGAACGCCCCCAGCAGTGCAGCAGCAGCCAGAATAGCCAGATACAGTCCGCCGTAAATGCGGCTGGTGGCCTTGAACTCATACTTTAAAAGTTTGCTCAGCATTTGAATACCTCCCGGAAATATGCATCCACACTCATGCCCTCGGTCTCGCGGAGCTCCTCCACGCTGCGGTGGGCGAACACCCGGCCGTCCTTCAGGAAGATGGCTTCGTCCAGTACCGGCTCGATGTCCCCGATGAGGTGGGTGGACAGGATGACCGTTGCGTCCTTGCTGTAGTTGCTGATGATGGTGTGCAGGATGTAGTCGCGAGCGGCGGGGTCCACGCCGCCGATGGGCTCATCCAGCAGGTAAAGCCGGGCCGCGCGGCTCATGGCCAGGATGAGCTGCACTTTTTCCTTGTTGCCCTTGGAGAGGGTCCTGAGCTTTGCCGTGCGGGCAATGTGCAGGGCGTCCAGCATCTCAAAGGCCTTGGCGGGGTCAAAGTCGGCGTAAAAATCCGTGAACATGCCCACCAGCTGCTCTACCTGCATCCAGTCGGGCAGCCAGTCGGCGTCCGGCAGGTAGGAAACAAGGGCCTTGGTGTCCGGGCCGGGGGCCATGCCGGCTACCTTGATGCTGCCGGACGTGGGCTGCAGCAGGCCGTTGGCCAGCTTGATGAGGGTGGTCTTGCCGCTGCCGTTGGGGCCCAGCAGGCCCACGATGCGGCCAAAATTCACATGCAGATCCACGCCGTCCAGCGCGGTCTTGTCTTTGTCGTAGCACTTGGTCAGTGCTTCACAGGTCAGAATCTCACTCATTGTGCATCCTCCTTGGTGGTGTCCAGCTGCTCCAGTAGGGCAGCCGCGCGTGCAGGGCTGTAGCCGATGCCGCGCATCTTGACCAGAAATTCTTCCGCCAGTTTCCGGGCGGCTTCGGTCCGAAGCTGTTCGATCAATTCGGTGTCCTCCGTAACATAGCGGCCTGAGGTGCGTTCGGTGCGCACCAGACCTTCGGTTTCCAGCTGGGCCAGGGCCCGCTGCATGGTGTTGGGATTGACCCCGGCGGCTGCGGCAAGGTCCCGCACCGAGTCCAGGTGCCCGCCGGGCGGGTAGGTGCCTGCCAGGATGCGGGCCTTGAGCCGTTCCACCAGCTGTGCATAGATCGGGCGGCTGGAATCAAACTGTTCCGACATACTGTTGTCTCCTTGTGTTACTGTATTAAGCGCTTGATACAATAATACACGATCTGCCCCGTTTGTCAAGCCCTTTTGGCAAAAAAAGAAGAGCTGCTGCGAAAAAATACGCAGCAGCTCTGAAAATCAGAACAAATTTACTCCAGCACCAGCAGCAGGCTCATCTTGAACTTGCCCTGTGCGGTCACACTGTGCAGGCCGTTCTTGTCAAAACGGAAGCTCTGGCCTGCGGTCAGCTCGTAGTCCTGGCCCTCGTAGCCGATGATGGCCTTGCCCTCCAGTGCGGTCAGGATGGCGTTGCCGGGAGCACGGTGCGGGGTCAGGCCGGTGCCCTCGTCGAAGGCCATCAGCACGAATTTCATGTTGTCGGTGTGGGCCAGGTCCAGGTTGGCGATGCTGCCCTCTTCGTAAGAGATCAGGTCCTTTAGTTCGGTGGCTGCGCCTGCTTTGAGGATGCTGTTCATAGTAAGGTTCTCCTTTTTGATGATGATTTCGGTATAGATAAGGCCGTTGTCGGTGCGGGTGCCGCACAGCGTTCCGGGCGGCACCCAGAGCAGCTGGCCGGGGTGCATGGGGACGTCGTGGGCGTTGCTGCCCAGAACAAAGGTCCCGCTGCCCTCACCGCCCAGATACAGGGTGGTGCAGTCGTAGAACTCCGGGGTGATGGAGGTGCCTGCGCCCAGCGAAAACCAGGTGACGAGCACCTCCTGCCCGAGCTGTGCCGGGCGGGAAACGGTCATGGCCGGGCGGATGGGCCGCACCTGCGAGGGGGTGAAGGGCTGGTTGAACATAAAACGGACTCCTTGTGTGGGAAGTGGAGCCGCCAATTCCGCTGCGGCAGCGGGGTGAACGGCTCATTTTTTATAGTGTACCCCTTTTGTAGGGTGAAATCCGTGGTTATAACCACGGAATATGAAAAATAACACGATTCCTTCAAAACGATGCAATCTGTCCAGAAAAAATGAGGATGATATCAAAATTTACAGAGATTTCATACAATTCTGCATTGCAAATTTTTTGACGATGTGCTATGCTGAAAGGCAGAGAACCGCCGCCGGAACCGGCGGCGCAAATGAGTTTGGAGGATTTGACTTATGGCTGATCGCATCGTTCTGAATACCATTTCCTACCATGGCCATGGTGCCATCGAGAACATTGTGCCGGAGCTCACCGCCCGCGGCTACAAAAAGGCCTTCGTCTGCTCGGACCCCGACCTGATCAAGTTCGGCGTCACCAAGAAGGTCACCGACCTGCTGGACGCCGCAAACTTTGCCTACAGCGTGTACAGTGAGATCAAGCCCAACCCCACCATTGCCAATGTGCAGGATGGTGTGGCCGCTTTCAAGGCTGCCGAAGCAGACTGCATCGTGACCATCGGCGGCGGTTCCTCCATGGACACGGCCAAGGCCATCGGCATCATCATCAACAACCCGGAGTTTGCGGACGTCCGCTCTCTGGAGGGTGTGGCTCCCACCAAGAAGCACGCCGTGTTCACCATCGCGGTGCCCACCACTGCCGGTACGGCTGCTGAGGTCACCATCAACTACGTCATCACCGATGTGGAGAAGAAGCGCAAGT
>ERZ1034949.957-NODE-957-length-15492-cov-26.045410_pt1 | contig 15492 bp, 9 predicted proteins | sample MGYA00520590_ERZ1034949 | MGnify/ENA primary metagenome ERZ1034949 (study PRJEB33766, sample SAMN09781752) | gut metagenome | biome: gut microbiome | host: Homo sapiens | place: Madagascar | study: EMG produced TPA metagenomics assembly of the PRJNA485056 data set... | reverse complement strand
TCAGCTTCGAACCCTGTGCAGCTTTAAATAAAATTATTTTTGTCGTTTACTATAGAAGCCCCCGCCCGATTGAACGCCAACGCGGTCGCAGGACCCTGGCTCGAAGGGCCTGATGCGCTCAAGGCTCAAGGCTCCACCCGTTCGCACGTACAGCCAGCCGGTCCAGCGCCGCAGGCTGTAGAGTTTCCCTAACAGCCAGAAGTCCTCACATGTTTACACAACACTCAGCCTTATTCTTTCTTTACACATAGAAATTATGTTATAATTAAGGCAGAAAAGAGGTGCATCCATGGGCACGAAAAGAACTTACAAAGACTCCCTCTTCCGCAGTATCTTCAAAGATAAAAAGCGGCTCTCCCGTTTATACAAAGCTCTTTCCGGAAACGAAATATCGCCAAAGGACATCACCATCAATACACTAAAGGGCGTATTCATGAATGATGTAAAAAACGATATCAGCTTCCTGGTCGGAAATCGTCTCGTCATCCTCCTCGAACATCAATCCACCTGGAATCCGAATATGCCTCTCCGGTTCCTGTGGTATCTGTCAAAGCTGTATCGTCTGTATGTAAATAAAGACATGATTTACCATGCGGAGCTGCTGAAAATCCCGACTCCTGAGTTCTATGTTCTCTACAACGGTACCATGGACATCCCATCCATCCAGGAGCTTCGCCTGTCAGATGCCTTTGAGATTCCCGGAAATGCCATGGAGCTTACCGCGAAGTGCTATAATATCAATTATAAAAAAGACCGGGAGGTTCTGGATGCCTGCTATGAGCTTAAAGCATACAGCACCTTTATTGCTATAGTCAGGGATTGTCAAAAGAAAGGCCTCTCCCTTTTCCAATCAATTAAAGAAGCGATTGCTTATTGCGAAACCCATGACCTCATGGGTGAATACTTCCGAATCCATGAAAGTGAGGTGTACGATATGGTATCCTTCAAGTGGGATGAAAAAAGAGCCCGTGAAATCGCTGCTGAAGAAGCTAAGAAAGCCGGACGTGAAGAAGGACGAGCAGAGGGCACCAAATCTGCTTTTCGCCAGGCCGCACTCTCTCTTATGCGGAATAAAGTTCCTCTGAAAATTATCATGTCCTCCACGAATATGACTGCCGATGAAGTCAAAAAGCTGGCAAAAGAGAATGGACTGACTTTTGAATAACATCAAATAAAAGGCCATGACCTGAAAATAGGTCATGGCCTTTTTCGTATACCTGCAAACGGGCGAGGCTTCCAACTGTTAGCGGCTGGCGGCCAGGAAAGCTGGTTCGCCTGCGGCACTGAACTGGCTGACGGGCGTGCAAACGGGCAGGGCCTTGAGCCTTTAGCCTTGGGCCTTGAGCTGGTCTGGCCCTACGGGCCGGGTATTGGGTGGCTGAGTGATATGCGAACGGACGGGGGCTTCTAGCTGTTAGCGGCTAGCTCCTAGGAAAGCTGAACAGGCCCTGCGGGCCGGACCCATCACCATCTCTCAGCCCCGTGGGCAGCTCTCTTCTGAGAAGAGAGCCTCGTGCAGTGTCAATAGTGCGTTTTTTTGATAGAGTAATTTGGATTCCAACTGCGGCGGAGCCGCTGATGGTTAGCCTCCTTCCTTGGGAAGGAGGTGGCGCCGAAGGCGACGGAGGTTAGCGATTGGAAGCGCCGCAGGCTGATGGTTTGTCCCCCTTTTCCAAAGGGGAATGTCACGGAGTGACAGAGGAATTCTGATGGGTCCGCAGCCTATCGGGTTGTAACACCGTCACAGTCATTTAGCTGGGAGATTTCTCGACTCATCGTAGCTTTAGCGATTTTAAGGACAGAATCACTTAGTATGCTGCCACCGCTCGAAATGACGAGATACGTGCAGAGTCACTAGAAGGGCGGCGGAGCCGCTGATCACCTAGACCTAGATCTAGATCTAGACCTAGACCTAGACCCAGACCTCCATCCCGCTCACTGATTCATCAGGGTTCTCGCGGACTTTTTGAGTTTCTGCAGGGCCTTTCCTTCGATCTGGCGAATTCTTTCTCTGGTGACGTCGAAGTACCGGCCCACTTCTTCCAGGGTCCGGGTCCTGCCGTCTTTGAGGCCGAACCGGAGTTCCAGGACCTGCCGTTCCCGTTCGGTGAGGCCGTTCAGGAGTTCGTCGATCTGTTCCCGAAGGAGGATGGACCCGGCGGCGTCATCGGGGGCGATGGCTTCGTGGTCTTCGATGAAGTCTCCCAGGTGGGAGTCTTCTTTTTCTCCGATCGGCGTTTCCAGGGAGATGGGGTCCTGGGCGATTTTTTTCACTTCCCGGATTTTCCCTACGGTGACGCCCATGGCTTTGGCCAGTTCTTCGTTGGTGGCTTCTCTCCCCTTTTCCTGGAGGAGCTGCCGGGAGATGCGGTTCATTTTATTGATGGTCTCCACCATGTGCACCGGCACCCGGATGGTCCTGGCCTGGTCGGCGATGGCCCTGGTGATGGCCTGGCGGATCCACCAGGTGGCGTAGGTGGAGAATTTATAGCCCTTGGTGTAATCGAATTTGTCTACTGCCTTCAAAAGGCCCAGGTTTCCTTCCTGGATGAGGTCCAGGAACTGGAGTCCCCGGCCCAGGTATTTTTTCGCAATGGACACCACGAGCCGAAGGTTCCGGTCCGCCAGTTCCTGCTTTGCCTCTTTGGCGGCCTGTTTTTCTTCTTCCGTGGCGTCTTCGGTGCTCCCCTTTGCCACGGTCTTGGCCAGTCTGATTTCTTCTTCGCTGCTCAAGAGCTTCAGGGCTCCGATTTCCTTCAGGTACAGTTTCACCGGGTCGTCGATGGTGACGGTGTTGTCCATGTCCGGCACAGGCTCGGTGGACTCAGGCTGGGACTCCGCTTCCTCTTCTTCTTCCTCCGAGAAGTCCACGTCATCGTCGGATACGTCCATGTCGAAGTCCACTTCGTAGTGGTCATCATGGAGGCCGGCGTAGAGGTCAGACAGGTCCTCTTCCCCCAGGTTCTTCTCCGCAATGAGGTCCATGATGTCCTTATTGGAAATGACGCCGTTTCTGGATTTCTTTTTTAATTCTTCTATCCAACCGGTTAACTCATTTTTCTGCTCTGCCATAGCAATTTCCCCCCTCCTGGAAAGGTCGGAAACAGGTGCTCCCGGGCTTTATGCCCCTGCCCGGGGGTGCTGTTTCCTGGAATGGGCCATATTAATGTTTCCCCAAATTCAGTATTTCTCTACTCAATCTGATGCAAAGCAACTGTTCTTCTTTCGCTTTCTGCGGATCCTTGTCCAGCAGCTCCTGGGCTTTCTGGGTGTGAATCCTGTATTCCTCCTGGAGATATATTTTTTTCATGGGCCAGATGTATTCTTCCTTCGGGATGGACCCCGGCTGCTCTCCGTCCATGAGGAGGCGGGCCAGTTTTTCTATGTCCTCCCGTCCCAGCTTCCCTTCTACCCCCTCCCGGGTGATGGGCGCCCCGGCGGCGGCCAGGTCCCGGAATACGTCGAAGAGGCGGCTGTGGAAATCATCGGAGAACCGGTAGTTCTCCAGTTCCTCCACCCCCTCCGGCAGCTGGTGGAACACGAGGCAGTACTTCAGGAGCCCCGCTTCCAGAAGCCGCTGTTTCTTCGTGAGGGGGGAGAGGCTCACCTCTTCCTTTTCCAACGGTACTTTCTGGGAAATGTAGACGTTGGATTTGTTTTTCCTGGCGTATACGAGGGCTTCGCTGCGGATCATGCCTTCGTCCATGTGCATGGTCCGCGCCATTTTCCGGATAAAGGAATTCAGCTGGAAGGCGTCTCCCGCATCGAGGAGGATGGAAAACATTTCATCCAGGATGTGGTGCTGGCCGTCCAGGGTGGTGCTGTCGTAGGTTTTCAGCAGGGAATGGAAGAGGAAATCCATGGCCGGCTCCGCCTGGTTCACTGCTTCCAGATAGGCGTCGCCGCCATGAAGGTTCACGAATTCATCGGGGTCCTTCCCCTCGCCCAGGTGAACTACCCGGAGCTTCAGACCCACAGATCCGGCGATCTGGAGGGCCCGCTTCGTGGCGTTCTGGCCGGCGGCGTCCATGTCGTAGCTGAAGACCACTTCGTCGGCGTATTTCTTGAGAAGCCTGGCCTGTTCAATGGTGAAGGCGGTGCCCAGGGACGCCACAGCGTTCGTCACCCCATGGGCGTGAAGGGAAATGGCATCCATGTAGCCCTCCACCATGATGGCCTGCCGCTTCGCCCGGATGGTGGGCAGGGCCTGGTAAATGGCGAAGAGGAGGCGGCGCTTGTTGAAAATCGGCGTTTCCGGGGAATTCAGGTACTTCGGCTTGCTGTCATCCATGACGCGGCCGCCGAAGGCCACGATTTTCCCCCGGAGGTTCCAGATCGGAAACATGCAGCGGTTCCGGAAAACGTCGTAGATCCGGCCGTTCTTCTCGGCGCAGAGGCCGCTGGTGAGGAGCACCTTCGGCGATACGTTCTTCTTCGTGGTGAAGTCCCGGTACAGTTTCTGCCAGTCCGGCGGTGCAAAGCCGAGTTTGAATTTTTCTATGGTCTCCGCCGTCAGGTGGCGCTTGGAGAAATAGGCGAGCCCCGCCTTCCCCATTTGGGTCTTCGTGAGGCAGTTGTGGAAATAGTTTCCCGCCAGATCCGTCACTTCGTAAAGGGACCGGTCCATGGCGGCCCGGGCTTTCTGCTCCGCCGTTTCTTCTCTCTTCGGGATTTCCATGTGGGCGTAATCCGCCAGTTTCTCTACGGCCTCCATGAAGGTGAGGTTTTCCATTTTTTCAAGAAACGTAATGGCGTCGCCGCTGGCATGGCAGCCGAAGCAATAGTAGAATCCCTTGTCCGGGGAAACCGCAAAGGACGGGGTCCTCTCGGGACCGTGGAAGGGACAGGAGGCCATGTAGTAGCGGCCATGTTTCTTCAGTTCCACGTAAGAGCCGATGAGGTCTACCAGGTTGATATTGTCTTTCAGCCGCTGAAGGAATTCATTATCAAATGAAGCCAAGAGTCCTCCTTTTGGGTTGTTCTGAATATATGGGAATGTATGTCTATAGTTATTATTGATAAATCAAGAATGAGGAATTAGGAATTAGGAATTAGGAATGGTGGTGCGGCGCGTCAGATTATATGGCGCCGCGGAGTTTTATATGATGGATATATGTTGTGCGTACGGGCGAAGCCTTGAGCCTTGAGCGGATTCGCCTGCGGCGAATCAGTAGCTAGTATCTAGATCTAGTGGCTAGGTGGTTAGGCCCTTCGGGCCGATTCCGTCTATCCCCATCTGACTCTACCCCCATAACGTCATTTCGAGCGGTGGGAGCATGCTAAGTGAATCTATCCGTAAAGTCGCTACAGCTACGATGAGTCGAGAAATCTCCCAGATAAATGACTATGACGGGGTTTTCAAAGATAGATTTGAGCGTTGAGAGTTGAGGTCCAGCGGTGGAGCCGCAGATTCCATCACCATCTCTCAGCCGTTGGCAGCTCTCTTCTGGGAAGAGAGCCTTGTGCAGAGGCAATGGTGCGTTATAGGGATAGAGTCTTTAGGATTCCTATGGCGGCGGAGCCGCTATCCGCCTCGATCTCGGTGTCATCAATATGGGCACCTGCTGATGGATACTTTCGCAAAGGTAAATACCTCTATGTCTGGCAATCCCTACCCATGCAGCCCCTTAGAGAAGGCGCGGCAAAGCCGCAGGATGGATGCGGTGAAGCCGCTATGGTGTTTCATAAGGCGGCGCTTCCAAACTTTGTGCGCCGCCACCACCATTCCTCATTCCTAACTCCTCATTCCTAATTTTCCGTCATCCTTCGAGCATCCGTCCAACACACCCATGCTCCCATTGAGTCAAAAAGCACCGACTGACTGAAAATACGAATTGTTCTTCCATCATCGGTGCTTAACTACGAGTCACGTGGCGGGAACAGCGGATTTCGTCAGTTCCTGCCAGCGGGCTGCCAGAATATTCATATAAAGTTTTGGGGATAGTCCGAAGCTGGCCAGGGAATAGCCGTCGCTGACTTCCACCAGGAGTGTCCTGCCGTCATCGATGACGCCGAAGTCAATAGCGTATCCTGCTGGGGCCGATGTATAGGCCTTGACCGCGTCCCGCATGACCTGGGCATCAGGAAATACGTCCCACCGGCCTTTGTAGGGGGTGAGGCCGCAAATCGATCCATGGAGCACCCAGAGACGCCATTCGGAAATGAAGCGTACCTTTTCGCTGCACCATACGTCGATGTCCTCCAGGCCGCCGCCCAGTTTGATGAGGTCCTCCGACTTGTCCAGCACCGTGCCCCGGAACCGCTTGATATCTTCCACAGGCTTCACAAAGACGTGCCAGTCTTCGGGATGGCTGGTGATGGTGAAGAGAGTGGATTTCCAGATCTTCCGCCCGGTAAAAGGAAGAAGTTCATCGGGATAATCCAAAGGATCCAGTTTCACGCCGAACCGTTCCAGTGCTACCCTCACATCGTCCACGGTGCCTACCACCGGGTCGGACGGTGTATTTTCGGTGAGCGAATAGACGGCCTTGTATTTCACCACAGGAATGTCCTGCTCCCGGCAGCCGGTATAGGCATAATAACAGCTGGGGTCGAAGAATTCTCCTGTGTGTCTGATGCGGATATACGCCTTCATCCAATTTCTCCATTCAACTAATGAAAAATACACTGCTACAAATGTAATGATACCATGTTCCCCCTTTTTTTGCCAGTCCCGTACTGATTCGCCTGCGGCGAATCAGTGGCTGGTGGCTAGATCTAGTGGCTAGGTGGACAGGCCCTTCGGGCCGATTCCGTCTATCCCCATCTGACTCTACCCCCCATAACGTCATTTCGAGCGGTGGGAGCATGCTAAGTGAATCTATCCGTAAAGTCGCTACAGCTACGATGAGTCGAGAAATCTCCCAGATAAATGACTATGACGGGGTTTTCAAAGATAGATTTGAGGTCTGGCGGCTTTGCCGCGGAACCTTCAGCTAACCTCAGCCCTGTGGGCAGCTCCTTCCCAAGGAAGGAGCCGCGGTCAGTGTCACTTGCACGTTTTGGGTGCAGAGTCGTTAGGATTCCATCTGCGGCGGAGCCGCTGGTCGTTAGCCTCCTTCCTTGGGAAGGAGGTGGCGCCGCCAGGCGACGGAGGTTAGCGGTTGGAAACGCCGTAGGCTGATGGTTAGGATTCTAATGGACCCTGCGGGCCGGAACTATCACCATCTCTCAGCCGTTGGCAGCTCTCTTCTGGGAAGAGAGCCTCGTGCAGAGTCAATGGTGCGTTATGGGAATAGCGTCATTAGGATTCCTATGGCGGCGAAGCCGATTTCCGCCTCGATCTCGGTCTCGACCTCGATCTCATCTGACGGAGGTTAGCGATTGGAAGCGCCGCAGGCTAATGGTTAGTCTCCCTTTCCCAAAGGCAGCAGTCCTGCAGAGGACTGCTGAGCCGGGCCCAAGTTGGTGCCTTTACTGCACATTAAGGCACCTTCCTTTCGGGGCCCGGCCGGAATGATGTCACGGTTAGTGACAGAGGGATTCTGATGGGTCTACGGCGAAGCCGCTGGACCACTCTATCTTTGAAAACCCCGTCACAGTCATTCACGAGAAAGATCTCTCGACTCGTCGAAGCTGTAGCGATTCTTACTTGTTGTGACACATAGCATACTACCACCGCTCGAGATGACGATGTGGGGTGTGAGTCATTAGTGCGGCGAAGCCGCCGTCGTGTTTCATAAGGCGGCGCTTCCCAATCTGTGCGCCGCCACCACCATTCCTCACTCCTCATTCCTAATTCCTAACTTTTCCAAGCCCCCATCCGTCCGCACAACACTCAACCATATAAAAAAGCCGTGAAAAATGATGGTTCATTTTTCACGGCCAGAGGTTCAAAGATTACCAGAAATAGACCAGCGCGAAGGCGGCCACGAAGAAGCGGTAAATGGCGAAGCCTGTCAAGGTGGATGTATTCAGGAATTTCAGGAACCAGAGGATGGAGGCGTAGGCCACCACGAAGGCGGTGAAGAAGCCTACCGCCAGGACGCCGAGGTCCGAGAAGGACAGGTTTCCGATGACCTTCAGGAGGTCGTAGAAGCAGGCCAGGAACATGAGGGGCACTGCCATGATGAAGGTGAAGTCGGCGCCGGCCTTTCTGGAGATGCCCAGAAGAAGGCTGCCGGCGATGGTGCTGCCGCTCCGGGAGAAGCCGGGCCAGAGGGACAGGCACTGGAAGAGACCGATGATGAAGGACTGTCTTGTATTGATCTTGTCCACGTCGGTAATGGCAAAGGGTTTTCCTTTTCTCGTCTTTTCGGCAACGATCATGAAAATGCCGCCCAGCACGAGGCCGACGATGACGGTGGTGGGGCTGAAGAGCTTATGCTTGATGAAGCCGTGGAACAGGAGGCCCATGAGGCAGGCCGGGAACATGGCTACGCACAGGTTGAATACGGAGGGTCCCTTTTTGCGGAACCAGTGATGGGTATTCAGGATATAGGTAAATTTATCATGGTACACTACCAGCACCGACAGGATGGCGCCCAGCTGGATAAATACGTCGAACAGGTCCGCCAGGGGTCCCTCGAAGCCCAGCATGTGGCCTACGATGATCATATGGCCCGTAGAGGATACCGGGATGTATTCCGTAAGCCCTTCTACGATACCGACAATTAACGCACAGAAATATTCGTACACTCTAACACCTTTACATCAGGAGTCACCGTGTGGGATTCACGGCGCTCACGATCCCTTCTACTTTATTCTTTACAAAATTAATAATGAGCACATGGCTTTTCCCTTTGGAAAAGTAAATGTAGGACGTTTTCGGCTCGGAGCCGGACACATCCATTTCGATGCGGTGGGGTTTCCCGTAGACCAGGTCCACCGTGGCCACATCGTCCCCCAGGGTGAGTCCCTTGGGCGTCACCATCCGGTTGTCCGTGAGGAAGAGGGCGGAAATAATGCGGCTCTTCGCCGTGAGGCGCACCGCATAGCCCGAGTAATACCAGATTTCCTCCCGGGGATTGGCCATCTTCTTTTCCCATTCTTCGAAATTGTGGGATTCGAACTGTTTCCCCAGTTCATAGCCGGCGATATGGAAATCCCGTTCTGGCAGGAAGGAGCCGCTCTTCACATCTTCATAGGATCTGGGAACGCCATTTTCCTTCTTCCCCACCACTCTCATGGAAATCCGGGAAACCCGGTCTTTTTCGATGACGAAGGTGAGCTCTTTCTTCCCCATTTCATAGAGCATGTAGAACTCCTTATTTTCCCCATCCCAGAGGACCTGGGACGGCCGGCCGTACCGGCGGAGGACGTTTTCCCGGCTGCTGCCTGCATGGATGCCCCGGTTCGTGGTGAATTTTCCACCATCCACCGTGATTTCGGTAATTCCCTTCCCCGGCAGGTCAAAGTCCCGGGGCAGGTCCTTCCGGTGGGAATAGAGCTGGAGCAGGGAAATATAGCCGCTGGCCTCTACCCCTTCCCATCCGTAGGTATCCTTCGTGCTGCTGTGGGAAATGGTTTCCTCCTTCCCCCAGGCTTTTTCCGCCCGGGCCATGGAATCCCCCAGCTTCACCGAATCCAGGGAGAAGTCGGCATCCTTCAGCGGAGAGCCGTCCACCGGAAGAAGGGCCTCCTTCTCGGCGTCCTTCTTCTCCGGAGCCTTGGCCTTGGAAGCGGCATCCTTCCCGGCCGGAGAAGCGCTGCCGGCGGAAAGGGCCGCCCCGGTCCCCTGCCCTGCGCGGGACGCAGGAGCCAGGTCAGCCCCCGCCACCGCCAGGGAACCGGCTGAAAAAATAAAGCCAGAAAGCAGAGCGGCCATGACCGCCATTTTCACCGTATTTTTCATAGACAGCCTCCTCCGGTCATCAAATCCATACCTGTTTATTATGCTAGCATTGCTTACTCCTGTCAAGGAGAGAGTGGAAAATGGAAACGTTTTGTAAGAAAGTGTTTATATAATGTTTAGGGGGCATGAGGTCGAGATCGAGAAAGATGGGGCCGGAGGCCCTGGGGGTCTAGATCTAGATCTAGATCTAGGTCTAGATCTCCAGCGGCTCCGCCGCGGGATCCTGTGGCTGAGTGATATGTGAACGGACGGAGGCCTCTCGCTGTTAGCTGCTGGCTCCCAGGAAAACTGATTCGCCTGCGGCGCTGAAACCGTTTAGCATTCGTACGTACGGGCGGGGCCTTGAGCCTTGAGCTGATCAGACCCTTCGGGCCGGGTGTCGGGTGGCTGAGTGTCATGCGAACGGGCGGGGCTTGGAAAAATTAGGAATGAGGAATGAGGAATGGTGGTGGCGGCGCACAGATTGGGAAGCGCCGCCTTATGAAACACGACGGCGGCTTCGCCGCAAATGCCCCCCCAAGTCTCCTACGGCGCCAGCTGCCCCGGAGGGGAGATGATCCTTATTTTATAGTTAACCTCCCCCATCTATGGGGGAAAAGCAAGCGAACGGTGTTCGCAGGGAGCCGAAGGCGACTGAGAACACCGTGAGACGCTTTCCCAGCGAAGTCGGGGGTGGGCGAGCGCAGCGAGACGGAGGGGGGTCTCGCTAAAGTTGCTCCGACTGTTCTCAGACAATCTCCCAGCCCCTTGCGCGGCAACCCCTCAACTCTAAAGAGAGGAGGCTGGTGGGTTCAATGGCGGCGACGTCGCTGGACCCCAACTCTCAATGTTACTCTCAAATCTTTCTTTGAAACCCCCGTCATAGTCATTCACAAGAAAGATCTCTCGACTCGTCGAAGCTGTAGCGATTTTTAGAAATAGAGTCACATGGCATGCTCACACCGCTCGAGATGACGACTTGGGATGGAGGCATTCATGGGGTAAGGCCCTACTGTATTTCATAAGGCGGCGCTTCCCCATTTGTGCGCCGCCACCACCATTCCTCATTCCTCACTCCTCATTCCTAACTGTCCCAGCCCCACCCGTTCGCACACTGCCCGTCCATCCCCACGAAAAAAGCCCCTTTCGGGGCTTTTTTGCTGCATATCAGCAGTATTTCAGGCTGTCCTGCAGGCGGGACAGGGATTTTTCTTTTCCGAAGAGGGCCATCATTTCGTAGAGGCCCGGGCCTTTGGTGACGCCGGTCAAGGCGATGCGGACCGGTTCGAAGGCTGCTTTGCCTTTGATGCCGGTTTCTTTCGTGAGGGCGGAGAAGCATTTCTTGATGGACTGTTCATCGAATGTTTCCAGTCCCTTAAGGGCTTCTGCGAATTTGCGGATGATTTCGCCGCTGGTTTCCTGTTTCATGATGGACAGAGCTTCGGGATCTGTCACTTCCGGCAGGTCTTCGAAGAAGAGTTTCACGTTTTCCGGTGCCTGGGCGCCGTAGTAGAGGTGGTCACGGACGTACCAGACCACCTTGGTGAGCCAGTCTTTCTGTTCTGCGGAGAGGGGGCTCTTCACGTAGCCCGCTTTTTCGATGAAGGGGAGCGTGAGGTCTAAGAGTGCTTCGGGGGACAGTTTCTTCATGTACTGGAAGTTGATCCAGTTCAGTTTTTCGATATCGAAGACCGCGTCGTTGGAGGAAACCCGTTTCATGGAGAACTGTTTGATCAGTTCTTCCCGGGTGAAGATTTCCTGTTCTCCCTTCGGTGCCCAGCCCAGGAGGGCCAGGTAGTTCACCATGGCATCGGGGAGGTAGCCCATGTTCTTGTATTCGAAGACGGAGGTAGCGCCGTGGCGTTTGCTCATCTTCTTGTGGTCAGCGCCGAGGATGAGGGAAATGTGGCCGAATCTGGGAATCGGATAGCCCAGGGCTTCATAGATGGCCAGCTGGCGGGGGGTGTTGGACAGGTGTTCTTCTGCCCGGATAACGTCGGTCACGCCCATGAGGGAGTCATCGATAACGACGGCGAAGTTGTACACCGGGATGCCATCGGATTTCACGATGATGAAATCCCCTACGTTGGCTGCCTGGAATTCCACGTGGCCACGAACCATGTCATCGAAGGCAAAGACGCCCTCTTTACGGACTTTGAGGCGGATGACCGGTTTTCTTCCTTCCGCCTTGTACTGGGCGATCTGTTCTTCTGTCAGGTGGCGGCAGTGGTCGTCGTATACCGGGGTCTGGCCGGCAGCGACCTGTTTCTTACGGCTTTCTTCCAGTTCTTCTTCGCTGCAGTAGCAGTAGTAAGCCTTGCCTTCGTCCAGGAGGCGCTGTACTTCTTTCTTGTAGATGTCAAGCCGTTCTGTCTGGCGGTAGGGACCATTCGGGCCGCCGACATCGATGCCTTCGTCCCAGTCCAGGCCCAGCCATTTCAGGGAAGCCTTGATATTTTCTTCCGATTCCCGGGAGGACCGTTTCAGGTCCGTATCTTCGATGCGGACGAGGAAGGTGCCGCCGGCATGGCGGGCTACGAGCCAGTTAAATAAAGCGGAGCGGGCGCCGCCGATGTGGAACGGGCCTGTGGGGCTTGGTGCAAAACGGACTTTCAGTTTCTTTTCCATTAGTTACTCCTCCTGAATACGATGGCGGAAGCCATGGCCGCGATGCCTTCCCTGCGGCCTACAGCTCCCAGTTTTTCATTGGTAGTTGCTTTGATGCCCACATCCATGGGCGATATATCCAATATGCCGGCGATTCTTTCTTTCATGGCCGGAATATACTGGGCAAGTTTTGGTTTTTCGGCAATCACCGTGGAATCGATATTCCCTACGGTATAGCCTTCGTTTTCGATGATTTTCTTCACCTCTGCCAGAAGGCGGCTGCTGTCGGCCCCTTCGAAGCGGTCATCGGTGTCGGGGAAATAGTGGCCGATATCCGGGAGGCCGCAGGCCCCCAGAAGGGCATCCATGATGGCATGGAGCAGCACGTCGGCGTCGGAGTGGCCTAGGAGCCCTCCGGTGTCGGAAATCTTCAGCCCCCCAAGGTGCAGGGGCCGGCTGTCATCGAAGCGGTGAATGTCGTAGCCCTGGCCCACCCGGAAGGGGCAGCGGTCTTTCCGGAGCATCTGCCCCAGCCGTTCCATGTCTTCGGGGGTGGTGACTTTGAAGAATTTCTCCTTCCCCGGGATGAGCTGCACCGGGACCCCCAGTTTTTCCAGCACCGACGCATCGTCGGTGAAGGTACCTCCCCGGGCGAGGAAATCTACGGCCCGCTGGAACAGACCTGTCAGGGCGCCCTGGGGGGTCTGGGCCCGGAAAAGGCTGCTCCGTTCCGGCGTTTCCACGATGCGCCCCTCCTCCACCTTCTTGATGGTGTCGATGCAGGGCACTCCCACCGCCACGGCAGGGTTTTCTTCGGAAATGGCCTGAAAGGCTTCATCAATGGTTTCCCCATCCACCAGGGGCCGGGCCCCGTCGTGGACGAGGACTTTGTCGGAGTCCTTCGACACCAGGGAGAAACCGTTCTTCACGGATCCCGCCCGGTCTTCTCCCCCCTGGGCAAAGAGCACCTTCACCCGGTGGGGAATGGAAGAAACGATGGACTCAAAAACGGGCCGTTCTTCCGGTTTCGTCACAATGACCAGTTCCGAAAGGAGGTGGCTCTTGAATACGTTTCTCAGGGTATAGTAAATCAAAGGGTGGCCCTCACAGGTAAGGAGGAGCTTGTTCAGGGATGCCTGCATGCGGCTCCCGCTCCCTGCGGCCACCAGTATAAGACTATTGATCATTGTCATCCAGCTTTGCAAAAATCATTTTTCCTGCGGAGGTCTGCAGGACAGACGTAATAATGACCGGCACTTCCCTGCCGATGGCATGGCTGCCGTTTTCCACCACGATCATGGTGCCGTCTTCCAGGTACGCCACGCCCTGGTCCTCTTCCTTCCCCTGCTTCACGAGCTGCACGAAGAGCTGCTCACCGGGAATCACCGCGGGCTTTAAGGCGATGGCCAGGTCATTGATATTGAGGACACTCACTCCCTGGAGCTCTGCCACCTTATTCAGGTTGTAATCGTTGGTGACGATTTTGTACCCCTTCTCCCGGGCCAGTTTCACCAGCTTCGAATCCACTTCCGTCATGTCTTCGAAATCGTCGGTGATGATGTGGAAATCTTTGCTGTTCTTCTTGATGTGGTTCAGGATATCGAGACCCCGGCGGCCCCGGTTCCGCTTCAGCACGTCGGAGCTGTCGGCGATCTTCTGGAGCTCTTCCAGCACGAATACAGGCACATAGAGGGGCCCTTCCAGGAAGCCGGTCTTATAGATATCGGCGATACGGCCATCGATGATGATGTTCGTATCCAGCAGCTTCCCTTCCTTCTTCGATTTCCCCTTCTTCCGGTCCGTTTCCGCATGGAGATGGAGCCAGCTGGCCATTTCCGATTTCTTGGAAACCGCCAGGTGCATACCCAGGTAGCCCAGGATAATGCTGAGGGCCACGGACACGTAAGGTCCGATATAGGGCACGCTGATAAAGGCGAGGCCCACCAGGTTCGCAATGATGAGGCCCAGGAACAGGCCCAGGGTGCCGGCGATGAGGTCCTGCACCGACATGGCGGACAGGGACTTCTCCACCTTCGACGTGAAGGCAAAGAGACACCAGTTCAGGTACGGCGAAACAAAGCAGCCGAAAACAGCCCCCAGAATGCCGCCCAGAAGCATGGCGCCCAGGGACATGAATGTCACGCCCAGGATCGTCTCCGTAAGGATCGAATTCGGCAGGAGCGCAGCCAGTACAGTCTCTCCCTGTCTGGATAATACGATACCTAGAACAGTAAAGAGCAATATGAATATTCCTCTTAGTATTTTTTCCGGCATCTTAAAATTCCTCAGCTAAAAATCCCATGTAACAAAAATCATCCAATCTGAATGTGAAAAGATAAAATTCCAGCCCTGCAGGCGGAATAATGTAAACGCTTTTTCATCATTTAATTATACCAAATCGGATACCTAAATTATACAGGATTTATGAAATTTTTATGAAAATTCTGATGGCCGGCTGGCGGTCATGCGTACGGGCGGGGCTTTGGAAAAATTAGGAGTCAGGAATGAGGAGTGGTGGTGCGCCGCATCAGAATAAAAGCGGCGCGAGTTTTGTATTCAGCCGCTTCGCGGCAAATGCACCCCTGCTGTCAGCTTCGCTGACGGCTCACCTTATTTTATAGTTAACCTCCCCCATCTATGGGGGAAAAGCAAGCGAACGGTGTTCGCAGGGAGCCGAAGGCGACTGAGAACACCGTGAGACGCTTTCCCAGCGAAGTCGGGAGTGGGCGAGCGCAGCGAGACGGAGGGGGCTCCAGGGAAGCGCTGATTAAATCGTTGTTCGATTATACTCTTGTATTTTCATGCAATACAAGGAATAATCCGACGCGAATAGCGAGCTATTTAAGGAGGATTATGACGCAGTATTGCATGAAAATACATGTATAATCGGACTCTGCGAATTAATCAGCGCTTCCCTGGCTAAAGTTGCTCCCACCGTTCTCTGACAATCGCCCAGCCCCTTGAGCGCCCTCTCCTCCACCCGCGAGGGGAAAGCGACTCACTGCATTCTCAGTCGCCTGCGGCCCATCGAGTTGTAACACCGTCACAGGCATTTACCAGAAAGATTTCTCGACTCATCGTAGCTGTAGCGATTTTAAGGACAGATTCACTTA